>Ga0208666_1000048_pt1 | contig 50305 bp, 77 predicted proteins | sample 5B_taG_FD_184078 | JGI IMG/M metagenome (GOLD analysis project Ga0208666, IMG submission 184078) | Marine viral communities from the Subarctic Pacific Ocean - 5B_ETSP_OMZ_AT15132_CsCl metaG (SPAdes) (version 2) | ecosystem: Environmental > Aquatic > Marine > Oceanic | place: Pacific Ocean...
GATTCGGATCTTGTGCTGGTTTAATGTCAGCCTTTTCTGTATCAACTGTCATTTTGCCACCTGGTTCGTTTGGATTAGCAATCACTACCGTAGTGCCACTGATTGATAAAACTTTTCCAAATTTTGGTTGGTTATTTTCCATTGCATTCTTTGTGGCAGTGGCATACATCACAGCGTCAGCATCCTTGCCATATCTCTTTTTAAAGTCTGACTTGTTTTTCTTCATGCCTTTGACCAGTCGTTCTTTTTCATCTTCTTCGCCTTTGGTCATTGATCTGCCTGTGGTTGTGTGTTTGCCACCATGTGCTTCAGCAAGTTCATATCCATCTGCTTTGTATTTTGCAAGGTCTTTTTTGTCTATGGTAATAACTTTGCCATCTTTCACAACCATCACTTCTGTTTTGGGATCTTTCATTTGTCTTGCTTGATATTCGCCCAACATCATCTGTACCAGTTTGGAATTGGCAAAAGTTTCGCTTTGGGCACACAAATTTTCTAAATGTGTGCGAGGTTGGATGCCGTTTGCTTTGGCATCATCACGGATCATTTTTTCAAAGTCTAATAACTTGTCCTTAGGTGTTTGTTTCGGCTGTTTGGCTTTGTCCATGGAGTCGAATAAATTTGATAAGAAACTAGTCATGTAGGTATTTATTCTGCGAGGACTTCTGTTCCGCCTGGGTTGACGGTGAGTGTGTTGGCAGTGAAAGGCACTTTTCCGGTGTTTTTAACAACGATTCTTTTGACTGGCAGAGTCGTATCAGGAGTCAACAGTGTGTGCTTCCAAGGCAATGTTTGATCTAGGAATAATTCATTATTCAAATACAGTTGTAAACTGGCTGGACATGAACCATGTATTTGAATCATCGCTTGAGTAGTGGCCCACCAAACAGTGATGTGCCTTTCATATCAAGGGCATTGTCTGTGGGTTTTTGTTTTTTGGCTTTTGGTGGTCTAGGTGCTTTGGTTCCTGACTTACCAGGCGATCCTGTGAATGATTTTTTCTTTCTGTCTTTGCCTATTGCTATGTGTGGACTGACCACAGTGGCAATATTTCCTGATGCAGTTGCACCTGCTGTGGCTTGTTCTAATATTTCTTTGATACGCATTATACTATTTACTTTCCTTATTACCCATGATTAGGTCGAATTGCTTATAGTATTCTGGCAACGATTCTTTCATTTGGAAATTAAACACACTACGATCTATAAATTGCAACAGAGGTATATAACCAGTGACGTGCTGTTCAGTTTGTATGTTGTTGTCAGTGGATTGTGTATTCTTTCTTATGATCAAATTGGCATCGTTATCTGTTTCTGCTATCATTGAAACAGGATCAATCTGGTGCTTGTCATCTGTGTTATTAAGAATATAGTTTTCTTGTGTTATGTCTTTGTCTTCAAATCCTTCTAACAACAATTTGTTTAACCCCTTGACATTTTTCAAAGGAGTTTGATTATCTAACATCACATATCCGCTACGCAGAGTTAATAATATTTGACATGGTTGTTCACCAAATATAAAATTTTTATCATTTTTCCATAATGTGTTTTTCAACCATCCTGCATCAGTATGATGCAACGAGTCAACATGATATTGATACGGGTGTCCATTCACAAGAACTGCATACAATAACATGGCACTGCCTTCACCTTCTTTTGTGAAAACTGTTTTTGTGTTAACATCTCCTTGTGTTGCTATTTCGTCTCGTGATCGAGGCACAATTCTAAAAGTGTATTTGTATGTGCCATCTTCCTCATGTGTGATAGGCTTTGTCAAAATTAAACAATCATGATGATGCCAGTAATATTCATCTATTAAGACATCGTTGCAATACAGTCTTATATCAGAGTAGCACAAACTTTCATTGGTATACAACATGAATTGAACTTGATGTGCCATGTTGTTAATTATTTTTTCTTTTTTCTGCCTCTACGCATATTGAGTTGCCAACGAGCCATGCGTCCTTTTTCTCCGCCTGCTTTGGCATACTTTTGTAATTGTGCCATAGTGGCACCTTTGGGGATTCCTACTCTTTTTGATATACCTTTGCGTCCAGGCTTTTTGCCATCAGCAAAATTATCTTTAAACATTACCTTATTGCCTTCTCCTCTACGAGGATCTTTGCTGATTGATTGATAATAAATTTTGCCATCCTTGCGTACTTTTTTAAGACCTAAAGGTTTTGCAGTGTGTGGCATTGGCTTGCCTATAAGTTCCATTAACTTCATTTTTTCTTAGCCTTTGTTTTCTTTTTCATTGTGTTGATATATTTTCTATAAACTGCCGCTGGCCCTGCCTTGCCTGCCGCTTTGGCTCTTTGCTCCATGGCAACTGCCGCTTGTATTTTGTGTGCATGTGATCTTCCTGATTTACGTATTTTAGTAATACTTGATCGTGCTGTGGCTTCATCTTTGAAACCAAGTCCATGTATTGTGCCTTTAGGATCTTCATCAGTGTACAAATCAGAATGTTTTTTTGATTTGCGTTTTTGTCCTTTTTTCCTAGGAATACGTTTTCCTTCTAATATAATTTCTGATATTTTCATTTTTTCTTTTTCTTTCCAGCACAATGAGCCTTTTGTGAAAACCCTTTTGGGTTATTACAGTCAATAGACCGTTTGTATTTTTTTGACCATTTTTCGTTAATGAACTCTTGTAATCTCATCTATGTATTTAATTAATTGTTCGGCCCATTGTTTGTGTCCTTCTGCAGATGGATGTTCATCTTGATTACTCAACTGTAGGTTACAATACTGGCAAAATTCGTAATGACTGGTAGCAGGGTTGAATATCATCCTGTGATCTAGTGCATTAAACAATGTGTGATGATCTGGATATTTTATGTTTATTTGTGATATCAATCCAAAATACATCACATATGGAATATCATTAATTTTTAGGTAGTTCTGTGTGTCCAACATCTGTGTAAGTTGTAGCAAAGAGTGATCTTGTTCAACATCCCATCCTTGTTGTGCTGACACAAACTTGGGTTGTTCATGTGTGCTCCATGTACGCCACGTGGTTGAATATCCCTGCATTGGCTTGTATCCATCATCAGTAGGATAATCTCTTCGTCCAGGAGATGACCATTGTATCACAGCAAATGTATCTTTTTTGCGTTCTGGATTTTGTTCAAAGAAAAGTTTAGTTGTGTCACATATTCTTCTGTTGCCTCTACCCCCACGGGCAAAATTGTATAAGGTAGCCCCATAGTGATCCGCTATTTCTTTACCTACCCATGTTTTACATTCTTTACCCCACTTTTTACGGGGGCCGTTGAAAGAACATCCATTGACAAAAAGGTTTCGCATCGTTATATTTAAAAGTAAATAAAGTTACTATGGCAGTAAAAGAAAAAGTAGAGTTTGCAAAAATTGTAGTAAAAGATCAAGCATTCAAAGTGAACAAAACTTATCAAATGTCACTGAGTGGTAAAAACTCTATGACCAAAGATCCAGCATACAATGCCGCAAATCCTAGACATTTTATTCCAATGATGGACGAAGACAGATATGGCGAACGTTCTGATGCATTTGACAAGATTATTAGTGCCACACATAAACATTTTTGGGATCCAAATGATACAAAATACATTGATTACTCTACTCCATTTGATTCTGAAAACAATCACATATGCGATCCCAGAGTGTTTTGCATGGAATTGCGTATTCCTAGCATCGCAGACAAACTGGACGACAAACAAAAAATTAAACTCAGTAATGAAAGTTTTAGATGGGTGCTGTCACAGATACTGCATGGAGAACAAGGAGCATTAAGTTTAAGTGCTAGTCTTTGCCATGTGTTAAAAGATCCAGGAGCACAGGAATATGCGGCCAATCAAACCAGAGAAGAAGCAAGACATGTTCTTGGCTTTACAAAATACATAGAAGCACGTTGGGGTAAACCATACAGAGTTGGACCAACACTTGGAAGAGTGCTGAACAGCATTGTATCATCTGATCAAGTGTACAAAAAAATTGTTGGAATGCAGATGCTAATTGAAGGATTGGCTATGGGTGCGTTTGCAATGGCTCATGAAGATACAAATGATCCTTTGTTAAAAACACTTTTAAAATACACAATGAGTGATGAAGCATTTCATCATAAGTTTGGAAAAATTTGGGCAGACAGAACCATTCCAAAACTATCTGAGTCAGAACATCATAAAGTAGAAGATTGGTCAGAATCACTGTTCACTAACTTATTGTTTAATCTGGTCAATCCATGGGAAAAGAAAGAAATATATGAAAGTGTAGGTTTGGATCATAAATGGGTGGCACAAGAGTTTATAGCAGGATTAGACAGAGATGAAGTTGCTAAAACTGAAATGAGACAACAAAATAATATATTCCGCGTGTTAGTAAAAACATTATTGAAAGCACACATTATAACTGACAGAACAAAGTCAACCTATGCTGAGTATGTTGATATGGAAGAACTGCACCAAGAAGATGATGAAGTAGCAGGCACTGACATAGCAAACAAAGGCATAAAGATATTACAGAAAATAAACACATGATCAAACCTGTACGCATTGGTGGCATGATGGTTACAAGCACATATAAAAATGCCCCGATACACAGGATACTAGCACTAGAAAAAGGAAACAAAAAATGGACACAACATTCTCAAAAGAAGACCTCGACTTCCAACAAGAAGTAAGATCATTTATCAAAGACAACTATCCACAAGAGTTGCAAGATTCTATTGCAGAAAAGAAAAAATTAGGTCAAGAGCCAAACAAAAAAGAACTGATGGCTTGGCATAAAATATTAGGTGCTCACAAAGGATGGTCAGCTCCAGGATGGCCAACACAGTATGGTGGAGCAGGATTTACTGCCACACAGAAATACATCTTTGAACAAGAAATGGCTCGGGCAGAATGTCAATTTGTAATGCCGTTTGGCCCTGTAATGTGTGCCCCTGTAATTTACACCTTTGGTACACAAGAACAAAAAGACAGATTCCTTCCTGGCATTCTTTCAGGAGAAGACTTTTGGTGTCAAGGATATTCAGAACCTGGAGCAGGATCAGATCTTGCAAGTTTGAAGACCACAGCAGACCTTTCGGAAGATGGCACACACTATATTGTTAACGGACAAAAGACTTGGACCACATTGGCACAACATGCCGATTGGATTTTCTGTTTGGTACGCACAGACAAACATGCTGACAAACCTCAAAAGGGTATTTCATTTTTGCTTATTGATATGAAGACGCCGGGTATTGAAGTGCGTCCTATCTATTTGATGGATGGCACCCACGAAGTAAACGAAACATGGTTTGAAAATGTCAAAGTGCCTGTTGAGAATAGAATAGGTGAAGAAAACATGGGTTGGAACTATGCTAAGTTTTTACTTGCAAATGAAAGATCGGGTATAGCAGGAGTGGCAAGATCACAAAAAGCAGTTCAACGAATCAAAGAGATTGCCGCATATGAAAAAAGTTATGGTGAACCGTTAATACAAGATCCTGCTTTTGCTAGGAAGATTGCTGAAGTAGAACTTGAATTGAAAGCACTTGAATATACAGAACTTAGATCGTTGTCCAAAGAGGCGGCCGGAAAAGGCCCTGGTGCTGAATCTTCACTGTTAAAAATTAAAGGTACAGATATACAACAGGCATGCACTGAACTGGCCATGGAAGCAGTGGGATATTATGCCAATCCATGGATACAAGAAAGATCAGGATCTAATTTCAGTGTTGGAGCAGATCACACTATTGACAGATCAGGGCAATATTTCAACTTTAGAAAAGCATCAATATATGGTGGATCTAATGAAATACAACGGAATATTATCGCTAAAATGATATTGGGTCTCTAGTTGACATTTTACCAAAATATAGTATAATAATGGTATGGGTAAACATTTAAAAACATCAATGGACGAGAAGGTTATAGACTATCTAGCAATAGAACTATACAAACTTGATCCTGAAAATGCTGTGCTGAATAAGTTTTTAGGCATGGACAATTTCGAAGGTACAGAACTTCAAAAAACATTAAGAGAATACAAAAAGACTGGTAAGTTTCCAGATCATTACAACACAGATGGTACTTGGAAATATCCTAGCGGTAGGATCAGTATGGAAGATTTTTTAAAGAAATAATTATTCTGCTGGAACTTCTTCTACAGGAGTTTCAGTAGGTGCTTCAACAACTTCTGGTTCGATGGCATCTTGTGCCATAAACGTTTCTTTTTCAACATTGAGTATGTCTTGGAAAGCCTCTTTGGCTTTGTCTTCATTTTTATTAACTAGATGATCTAACATCTCGTGCCATTTGTCTGACATATTATTCTCCTGTTTGTGATAAAGATATTGTGTATCGCTTGCCGTTGAATGTAAACGAATCATCTGCAGGATCAAATTCTGCACCCATTGTCTTTAATGATTCTTCAATATGATTTTTCACAGTATCAATTTCTTCTTCTATTTTTACAAACACTTCTTCTTTGTCTTGGATGGCATTCATTATCCTGCCTGCTTGTGCATCAGTTGTGGATGCTCCTAAGCCATCAAGTTTGTTTGCTAAGTCTTTAAGAAAAGTTCCTTCTTTACTCACTGCGTACTACCTCACAATTTCCAAATTCATTTGATACTGAACCAAACATATCAGCACCTAGTTCTTCGTACATAGCTTTGATTGAATCAATTGCTGTTACTTGATCTTCAAAAAAGTTTGGTTGATCTAGATTCAAAGAATTTAATTTATGTTTAAGTGGATATGTTCCGTTACCGTCTTTTGATAGATATGGAACTTCTCCAGCACCAAGTTGTCCTGTAATTTTGCCTTCTACTACATGATATGCAACTGAGTATGCTGTTGGTGTGCCTTCCCATGAACCATCTTCTGCAACTAATCCATCTTCGCCTTTTTCGATCACGTTAGCAACAACAAATCTTGTGCCATCATATAATGTTTCGTCAGCGATAATTTTTGCTGAAGCAGTCAACCCTAGTGATTCTTGTACACCACCAATTAACATTAATTCATATTGCTTGTTTAATTCTGCAATAAGTTCATCAGTGTCAACATCTTCTTTTTTCATGCCTTTTTCTTTTTTGTCTTTGGCCGCTTTTTTCATTGGCTCTTTTTTGTCACCATCACCATCTATATCAATATAGTCTGGTTTTGCTTTTGCTTCTGGAAGTGGATTGTCACCTCTAGATGCCGCTGATGGTCCCATGTCTTTGTTGTTCACTGTGTTTCTTTTCAATTCGAAATCTGATTGATCATGAAATTTTTCGTCAGGCTCATTTGCGTATGCTTCTGCTTCTGGCTCTTGGTCCATGTCAGGCATCTCTGCTCCTGGCATTTCAGGTTTACCCATGCTTGGCATTTCTGGTTGACCCATTTGTTTCATCATTGATGGATCAATACCTGCATTTTTTAATATTGTCATTAGAGCAATTTGATCTTCTAATGAGTCAGTTTGTATTTGAATACCTTCGCTAATTCTTTCTTTTCTTGACTCGTCAACTTCTTCAGACTCATCTTCTTTTTCTTCTTTATCTTTAATAGCCTTTTGTAATTTAGGAGGTAATTTTTCTTGTTTCTTTGTAAGTTCGTCTATTTCGTCATCAGCAACAACTTCTTCATCACCTTCTGGTGCTTGGTCGTTGGCATCTTGAATTACTTTTGCGTTCTCTTTAGTAATCAAAAGGAATTGATCATCTTCCATTTGTACTTTAGATTCATTTGAAAATTTGTTGTAAACATCAACTAGTGTAGAAGCATCTGCTTCTGCCGCCCATGCTGACATTCCTTCTATAAATGCTTTTCTGAATGACTCATCGTCCATCATTGCATCTTGTCTTTCTTGTACTTTTAGATCAGCCAACTGTGCTTCCAGTCCAGCAATTTGATCTATTCTTTTGCTCTCACTCATTGTGGATTCTCCTTGTTGTGCTGATTCTATTCCTAGTTCGGCTTTTTCTTTTTGTTTTGCGTACCAAATAGATAGGCTAGATTCACCATGTTTTTTGATAAATTCTGCTTTGCTCATATGCTCAGCATCTTCTTCTTGTCCGATGACCATATCTTTCACTTTGCCTTCTTCAATCTCTTGTTTGATCTTGTCTTCGTAAGTTTGAGGCTGTGATAGTACATTTACTGCGTTTAAAGACTTACGCATCATGGATATGTATTGCTCTTTTGACATATGTTTATTTATTACTATCGCTATGCTTGAAGATAGTTTATGCAACCCCTATTTGCGGACTAGGTTTTTGCTGTGTATTTTGGAAGTCAAGCAGTGTTGTTCCTATTACTAACTGATTATTTCTTATCTTTTTACCTATTACTTCTGGGTTTTGAGTTGATATTACTTCAAAGTTACTAGAATTAGGGTTTATAACTAAAATTTTATCAACTTGTTTATTCTCATAATACAGTTGCCCTAATAATGTGACAATTCCTACTTTTAATCCAGTATAATCTATTTGGCCATCAGACTCAACGTAATCATTAGTATTGATCATTTTTGCAACTTTTTTTCCTAATTCAGGTTTCATTGCGGCTAGAATAGCATTTTTGATAAATTGTGCAGTGTCTTTTTTTGCAACTTTGCCTTTTGCTTTTATACCTGCATTTATGGTTTTAATTAGAGTTTCACCAAAATTTGCTGTTGACTGTCCTTTTGAAAATTCGCCTGTTCCTTTTCTGTATTTGAATGCTGTTCCATCTTTATTGACTTGTATGGGTTTGTTGTCTCCATGTATTTTCACAGTTTTAATAAATGTTTTAAATGCTTTTATAAAATCTTCTTTTCCGTCGGTTCCATTGCCACGTAAATCGTCAGGAGTCAATCTGCCACCTTGCTTTGCAGATTTACTTGCTTTTATTTCAATTTTTTCTCCGTCTACTACAATGTCACCTTTGTCACCCTTAAACACAGGACTGCCAACTATTGCCAATCCTAGTTCACCTGGTCCCCAGTTTCCGCCAGTACCTGAAGGCATTTTAGTTAACAGATCATCAATAAGTCCTAATTCAACTAAGCCAGCATATTTTGTTTTTCCAACTTCATCTTTAACATTGCCGCTACCCATAGATACCATTTTACCTAATGGAACTATGCCTTTGATAGAATCTTGTACAAAATTTCTGATCAGTTTATAGAACTTATTTTTTTGTGCTGATGTTTTTTCTTGTCTCTCATAAGTTTTAATCATTCCATCTAGTATTTCTCGTATATCACTACGCATTTTATTCTCTTCAGGTGCTTGCCTCGATATCGGCTTATCCCCTTTTTTCTTTGCCTCTTCATAATGTGCATCTAATGCCTCGAGCGACCCTGTTACTTTGCCTGCTAGTCTTTCTAATCCTTGTGCAAGTTCTGTATCTTGTCGTACACTTTTAGCAAAATCCTTTTCACGTGTCTGTTTGGTTAATGCACTTTCATATTTTTTGATAAAATCTTCAGCTGAATCAAATTTTTGATCACAAACTTGAGGCATTTTTTGACACATGATTGCCATCAATCCTTCTAATTTATTCTGTTGCTGTACAATAGTCTGCGGTGCAACTTGCTCAGTAGCAGGCTCAGAACCTAAAATTTTATTAAAATAATCTATAACTTTCTGTAGTGCAGAACTTACTGTATCACTTTTAGAAGGATCTTGTTGTGCAATTTGAACTAAATTATCTACCCCTTGTTTAAGTTCAGCCCCGTTTTCCTGTTCAAAAATGTTTACCTCATTAATTCTCATATATGTCCTTCAATTGTTCCAACGTGGCATCTGCTCTGCCGTCTTTGTGTTTGATAGCAGTACCACCGGCTGCCATCCAATTTTTTATATTTACACCAAAATCATCGATGAGCACATTAGGAGTGCCATCTGATTGTTTGGCATATATGCCTTTGTTTGCTGTGGGGGACATTATAATTGTGTCTACAGGCTGTATGGATAGGTTTGCTTGTACCCATGCTCTCTTCTGTTTTTCTGCTCTGGGGTCTCCTGACAGTGCTTTAGACAGTACAACAAATTCTCCTACAATGTTTTGTATACCTGATAACAGTTTGTTGGCATCTGGTAGCACACCCAAGTTGGGCCAAAAGTCATCTGTTTGAGCAATCTGTTTTAGTGTTCTTTGCAGTGTGTTTTTGTCTGCTTGATTCCATTTGGCAACACCTGCCATTTTGTTGAATGGAGTAAAGAAGTCTGCTAGTACACCGTCAAGGTCTACATATAGGATAGGTTTAGTGCTGTCGATTTCAAACAATAACATTATGCTAGTTTTAATTTCTTCATCATTTTTTTAAGTGTGCCTGGCTTAACATCTTTGGTAGTGTTTTGTTTTGTAATAATTCCAACACCTGCTGTTTCTTTTATGCCTAGTCCCAGTCTCACAGCATGATACATATCATCAACAAGTCCTGAATCACCTTTAACAATCTGTGCAAATGCTCCAGCATCACCTTTGGCAGCCGCTTCGCGTGCCTTTGATGCCGATGCTCCGGTGGCGCCATCTGAATCAGGATCTCTGTCACCTGCTGATACAACTTTTATTTCGTCAAATTTATATTCATCGCCATTGTATTTTTGTAATAGGTCATTAAATGAACTCACTCTGTCAGAGCCTGCTACCATTGTGACTGCGTTGTGTCCACGTTGTTCTAGATATTGCATCACTTGTATGATTGTTCTTACACCTTCATCCTGCACAATCTCACTGGTGTGATTGCCAAATCCTCTTTTCATAAAACTTATTTTTGTGTCGTAGTCTAACGGATTCTTTTTCTTATCTGTGGTGTGTGATACAAAAATGTAATAGGGTAGTCCTATTGATGCCACCTTGTCTAGCAGTTTGCCGTGACCTATTGTGGGCGGATTAAACCGACCAAATGTGAATACAGCAGGATTATTGTCCTTTTCTAGGATTTCTAGTAATCTCATCACTCATCATTTCTTTGTACATTTCAACAGCAATCATCTTCTTTACGTCTGGACTGATTACTTCATATGGAATGTTATTTGTTTCGCTGAATTTCTTGCAGGCATGATCGACCAATTCCATGACTCTGCCATGATCGTTTGGATTTTTACGCATATAATAAAATGATGGCACATACATTCTTCTGTACATGTCTTCGTCATCGAAAATAGACTGTGTAATGGCTAAACCTAATGATTCATCGTGCATACAGATATTTATTAGAATAATTTTTCAATCAACCATTCGTATACAGGAGCAGTGAATGTGAATCTATACTCACCGTTGTAGCCTAATTCTTTGATTTTTTCCAGTACAGGTGCTTTTGGTGAAGGATGATCTGGGTAAAATTTGGCCTCAGGATTCAATATCTGGTCCAAATCAACGTCATCCATCATTATTGAATCGATCAAAATGTAGGAATCCTTTGTTGTGACATCTTCTTCTTGCACAACATTGGCAAATGTTTTGTTAGAAACTACTAATCTGAATTCATGCTGGCCATCTTCTAGTTCGATATCGCTAGTAAAATCTATGTCTTTGCCTGAATCGTCTGAAAATATTTGATTGTCACCGATAAAAATAGAAACAGTTAAAGGATGATCGTGCCAAACATGCTTGGCTTTAACGCCTATTTTTATCATATACAAATTCCATGCCGTGCAAGTTGCCTACAAACACATCAGGTTTAAGTAATTTTAATTCTATTCTGATGTCTCCAGGCTTTACTACTGTAACAATTTTATTTTGTGATTCTGTGACTATACCAGCAGTCACATACTTGTCTTTGTCTGTGCAATATAAAGATATTTCTTCCATACCATTATTATATAGGATTAAAGATAAATGTCAAATTATTTGTTGAAACCAACAGTTTCACGTTTTATATCATTGTGATTGAATTCTGCCCAGTACAATTCAAATGCTACACCATCTTTTACTCCTTCGAATTGATGATATACTCCTGGTTTGACTTGACAAAAATCGCCTGCTTTAAGCACAGTTTCGTCTACAAGGTCATAATCATTTTGCCAAACTCTTATGATCATTTCTCCTGACTCAACAAAGAAACCATTCCATTTAAATTCATGCTTGTGTTTAGAACAAACGCCACCTTTTTTGTATTCTATTCGATGAAACTCATGCACACCATTGGCATGCACTAATTCTGTGTTCCCCCAAATTTTTCCTGCTTTGTTTCCCATGCAAGTAATTATGTGGTAATTTAAAAGTTGAGTAGTATTTTGGTTACTGATCCAGTTTCAACAGTTGTCGATGCTCTTACCCACACAAAGTTACCAGTAAAATTGATATATTGTGTTGCTACCACACTAGAACTATCACCAACTGACGTTCCATCTATATCGAACCAGTCTGTAGCATTGTCTGGATCAGTGGCAAGTGATCCTTGCATTTTTATTGTGCCAACAAAATCTGAAGAGCAAATGTATGCCACTGTATGTAATCCGTCAGCATTCCCATAATATCCATCTGCTTTGACGGCTTCTGATACTGTGGCCGCAGTTGAGTCAGCGGCAGCTATTTGTGATTGTACAATGATCGATGTGCTTGGCATACAGTTATTTATTGAGAGATTTCAGGGAACAGTCTTTCGATAGTGATTTCGTCCATTCCATTGATCTCATGTATTTTTTGTGGAGTAACCAAATATTCACGTAGATTTTCAGGATCACAACCTTTAATAACAATTTTTTGTCCTTTGATTTCACATGCTTCAAACAATAAATCTTTTGCGAGATCTAATGGTTGTGCTCCTAGTCCATGCACACCTATTGTGGCATTTAGCATAGCATTCTTTTTTAGATAGTTGTGCTCTATCATGTATTTCACAATGTTTGTTTTCATGTATCTCCTAGTTTATTGTAAACTCGTCTGAGTCTTTGTTATAATCAACTGAAAGTTTTTTGTTTGTGATACTATCAAAAAGTATCTTCTTACTCAAAGGCAGTTTTATTCTTGTGCTTATTACTCTTTGCAGTGGTCTTGCACCCATTTTAGAATCGAACCCTTCTTCTTGCAGTTGTTGTTTTGCTTGTTTGGACAGTTTAACAGTAATATTTTTATCTGTCATCTGATGATTTAATTGTGTAATAAATTTATCTACAATACTGGCCATTACCTTTTTTTCTAATGGCTTAAATCTTAACACAGCATCTAACCTATTTCTAAATTCTGGTGCAAAATAATTTTTAATATCAATCTCTCCGTCATGCACATTATTGTCAGTGAATCCTAATGTGTTGGCCTGCATATCCTGGGCACCCAAGTTTGAAGTCATCATGATGATTGAGTTATTGAGTCTCACTTTCTTACCATTAGATGCTGTAATCACAGCATCATCCATTGCCTGTAGCAATATTGTCATTACATCTTTGTGTGCTTTTTCGACTTCATCAAACAGTATGACTGCGTTAGGATGTTTTTCCAATTCATTAACAAGTTGTCCTGCATTGCCATCATCATATCCTACATAACCTGGAGGCGATCCTATTAATTTGGCAACAGAATGTTTTTCTTGATATTCACTCATGTCAAATTTTACCAGTGTCATGTGTAGTCCATCAGCAAGTTGCCTTGCAGTTTCTGTTTTTCCACAACCAGTTGGTCCAACAGCAAGGAAAGATCCTATAGGTTTGTTTTCCTGCTTTAGGCCTGCTTGAGCAACAATCACAGTATCGACCAATTTGTCTATCACAGTGTCTTGTCCGAACACTTGTGTTTTGACTGTTTCGCCTAAATTTTCTATGCTGGCTGTTTTTGTTTGTTCAATTGACTCAAACTTTACACCTGATATTTGTGCAACTTGTTTTTGAACATCTGTGATGTCTACATCTTTAAATGCATCAAATATTTTTGCTTTGGAACAAGCACGGTCTAACACATCAATTGATTTGTCAGGTAGTTGCCTGTCTGTAATATGTTTGACTGATAGATCCACTGTGGCATCTATTGCGTCTGATGTAATTTCCACTTTGTGATAATCTTCGAATTGTTCTTTGAGACCCATCATTATTTGTTTTGCATGTTCAACACTCGGCTCTTCAATATTCACTTTGCCAAATCTACGCATCAATGCTCTGTCTTTTTCAAAATGCTTTCTGTATTCTTCCCAGGTGGTTGAAGCAATCACTTTCAAATCTCCTCTTGCAAGTGCTGGTTTCAACAAGTTTGCAAGATCAACACCTCCTTGCCCGCCTGCTCCCGCACCATGCATCATGTGTGCTTCGTCGATGAACATAATTGCTTTGTCATTCTTTTCTAACACTGATAATAATATTTTTAAACGTTCTTCAAAGTCTCCTCTGTATTTTGATCCAGCAATTAAAGATCCTACATCAACAGAAAATATAGTATGATCTTTGATCACATCTGGCACTTTGTTTTCAACTATCATGTGTGCTAATCCTTCTGCAATAGCAGTTTTTCCTACTCCTGGATCTCCTATCATGATAACATTGTTCTTTGTTTTTCTTCCTAACACTAGCACAATTTCATCTACCACGTCTTGTCGACCAATACAATGAAATGTTTTATTTTGTTTTGCTTGTTCATTCAAATCAACAGTGTAGTTTTTAAGTATCTTGGCCGCTTGTTTCTGATTAACCTGTGTTTCATCAGGCACCTCAGTACCAACTTCTGTCATGTGGTCGACAACAGCCTTTTTAGTAAGTCCATTTTTTAACATGAAAAACAATGCATGTGAATTTTTTTCACCAAATAGGCTCAATATAAGTTGAAAGCAATCCACATATTCTTTACCTGAAAATATTGCAGTGGTGAATGCTCTGTTTACTGTACGCTCAGTAGATTGTGTTCTTTTTGGATATACTTCCTCTTTGCTTTTTATTTCATTCAACCCATTTTCGATATGATCCTGTAGATCATTCATCATTTGATCAACTTTTATATCCTTATTACTGTGTAACAATTCATCTAGATCCGGTTGTATCAATAGAACAAAAAGTAAATGTTCTAGTGTAATGTATTCGTGCGAATGAGATCTAGCAATTTTAACTGCTTCGTCAAAAATGTGTTTCAATTTATCGTCTGCTTGAATCATTTAACTTCCTTTGCTTTTTCCTATAATAATCTAATTTTAATTTGCTAACTTTATCAACAAAACAAATACCATCTAGATGTTCTATTTCATGTTGTATACATTGTGCCCATATATGTTCGAATCTGTCAACTTGTTTTTGTAAATTTTTATCATAATATTCCATCACTGCCCATTCAGGACGTTGTAATTTCATAAACAAATTCGGAAATGACAAACACCCTTCTTCTACCAATTGCATAGTAGTTGATGTCTCTATAATTCTTGGATTAATAAATGTAAGATCTCCATACATCACAAACATCCTTATTCCTACACTGACTTGATTTGCCGCTAGACCTAGTCCGTCGCCTTTTTTCATTGTTCTGTACATAAGGTCAGATATTTTATCATACTCTAAATCTTGTGACAGGTCAGTTTCAGGTATAACTTGTCTGAGTGCTTTGTGCCCTTCTAGGTTTATCTTAAGAATATTTTCTTGAGATGTCTCTGATGACATTTAAATCCTCCTCTATTAAATTTGATGGTATACTAACATTTATCTTTACAAAAAAATCTCCCATTCTTGTTGATGGTGACATAAGACCATGTTGAGCAATTTTCATTACAGTTCCTGGTTGTGTACCAGCAGGCACCTTTAGACTAATTTTTCCTCCATCTATTGTTTGTACTTTGACAGACGTACCCTGTATTGCGTCCCAACAAGTGATTGAATGTTCCGCATAAAGATTAAATCCGTCACGTTGAAAATATGGATGATCTTCGATATAAATTTTGCATAATAAATCCCCAGGCTGAGCATTTTTAAATTCGTTCATACCCAACCCTCTGTATCTCACAGTTTGTCCTGATGATATACTTCTTGGAATATCGATCTTTATAGTTTTGCCCAACTGATCTATATGGATATCTTTTTTAGTGCCAGTGAATACTTCCTCTAATGATACTTCTAGTGCTATTTGTATGTTGCGGTTCTTTTGCACAGTTCTTCTTCTGAATCCAGGATTGCCGCCAAAAAATTGCTCAAAGATTCCTTCAAACCCACTACCACCAAAATCAAATTGCATACCACCTTCACCAAACACTTGTTCTTGTTCATACTGTTGTCTTGCCTCTTGGTTTTTTATTTGACTATATGCTTGATTGATTTCTTTGAATCTAGATTCATCACCGCCACGATCAGGATGATGTGTCTTCGCTAAATTTTTAAATGCTGTCTTGATGTCTTTGTCAGACGCATTTCTATCTACACCTAGAGTGCTGTAAGGATCCATGCTCATAGTATACTATATAATGATGATCTGTCAATGTTGCAAGTGGGGATTATTTTTTGCTAGTGCCAGTGTACAATCCAAACCATGCCGCACCTGCTCCAACCACAACACTGATAAGTCCTGATTGTTCCATACTTGGATCTGGTAGTCCCATATACCATATTACAGTTTTGTATAACAGAATAATGTACACAGTCAAAAATAATCTTGGAAAAATACGCCATGCGTCAACAGCCTTGGCCATGTGTATAATCCTTGCATATGGATTAGGGCCTAGATCTTTAACACTTGTGTCTACTTCTAAATCCAGTTTAACTTTTTTTGTTGTGCCTTGCTCACTAGCTGGTACTACAACTTCTGCGTCTGGTTTAGGTGCTGTTGGTTCTTCGTATGCCATTATAGATATTTAGTTGGGACGATGTTATATGCTACTATATACCTGCGTACACCAAGTGCAGACGGCTCTACATAGTGTCTCAGGTAACTTGGAACTAGAATCATTTCACCATTCTTAGGCACATGTTTATAATCACAAGTTGGAAACACCAGTGCCCCAGATCCTTCAGGACAATCTATAAAAGCAACGCCACTCCATAGGGCAGGATAATGATCGTGTTCTTTTGCATATTCATCGTCTGTGTATCTTGCACCCCATAAGGCGCCTATAGAAAATTGTCTTTTGTGATCTTTTTTCAACAGGGTGTAACTAGTGGCCAGTTCACATGCTTTGTACCCTATGTTTGCAAATGATGGATGTAAAGTCATATCCCATTTGGTCATGTGACATTTTAAATTAGTTTTTTTACTGTGAGGATCGACTTCGTTGTTAATAATGTCAATAATTTTTTGTTTTTGTAATTCGTAGTGCGGAATGTTTGACACAACTACATCAATGTCGTGATTGGTTTTGATGCCAATTGTGTCAAACTTCATTTTGGGGGTTAGTCTTTTTTACAAATTTTCCATACAGAATAAGCTATACCTGCGTATGCAATTATCTTTGCCAATGGGCCAAATAAAATTATCAGCACACAAGCAATTAAGATACCAGCACCATCTAGTGTGCTTGATTCTTTCATTCTGTCTTTAATAAAATCCATCATATTATTTTTTCTCCAGTTTTTTTATTCGCTTTTCTAATTCATCGATTTTCTTTGTCACATAAGGATATTTCTTACGCCACGCATCAGTTGGTTGTTCTAGCCAAGTCCAACCCCAGCGTTCTACAAAATAATCTAGAATCATGTCGAATTTTGCATACAACCATAGTCCAATTCTTGTGCTTTTAAAATAGGTTGAAAATGCAAGTCCAAACAAGGATCCTACTAATGCAGTATAGATCCATAATCTATCTGAAGCCATTCTTTCAATCATTTCCCACATAATTGTCTCCTATCAGTTGTACTGTTACTTATCTAAAAATTATTTGGCTTGTTTAGGCTCGTAATAGTTTTTGTATTGTACTATTATTTGATCTTGTGCAAGGATATGTTTTCTCAGATCAGCATAGTTAATTGATAATGCTTGGTAGCCTTTGTCTGTTAGTGCAAACAGCACAGGTTTTTTGCCTTCTGCTGTAAGTTTGTCAAAAATTTCTTTGTAATTGTTTTCATTAATCACAATCCATTCAACATCCATTGTTTCAATTGGTGCTGGAGATTGTAAATTCAAAGGTGTTTTGGCAACAGCTACTTTCACACTTTCAATTTGTTTGACTCCACCTGCACATGCTGTTAGAAATAAAAACAAACCTAGCAGTATTGCACACCAAATTATTCTATCCCATTCACGTGTCATTCTGCTGTCTCCTCTTCTTTGGCTGGTGCTTCGTATGTCATGCCTACTTCTGCCATTTTGTCTTTTACTAATTCACGACATTGTCTATTGAAGAAGTCGTCTTGCACCACAGCAGAACCACTTGCAAGTTCCATACATCTGTTGACATGTCTTACTGCTCTGTTGATTGTTTTTTGTGTTGCTGTTGGGTCTTCCATGCCCCACAATGCAATATCATATTTGGCAAATTTACTTGCCAGTTCTTTGTTGTCTTTTTCTGCGTTTGCGAGAGCAGTTTCTAGTTGTGCTTTGGCCTTGTTGATTGCCTCAAAGTCTTCTTTCATTTGTTTGATCACAGCATCTTGTTCAGACTTAATATTTTCTAGTATGAGATTGTTTGCTTCTGATGTTGCAAGATCTGCCTGCAAACCTTTAACATATACAAATCCGCCACCAGCGGCAGAAAGTATTACAAGTATTATTGCAATTTTTAATCCGCCAAACATTAGATAAGTTTCAACGCCATCTGAGTGGTTTCTTCCACTCTGCGTGTCCATCCTCTACCAAATGTTGCAAATGTTGATAGTTGTTTGTAGTAGTCTAATCTTGTGTCTTGATATTTTTTGACAGCGTCTTGTATTGATGTTGATTTGAGATACTCATCTAGTTTTGCTAGTGTGTTAGGTCCTATTCCTCCATCTGCTATTGTGCCTATTTGCGTCTGTAAATATTTTGCCGCTCTGCCTGGACCAGCATTTACTCCAAAATCAAACACACATAGATCAAGTCCACCTGGTAATGAATCACCTTTGATCTTGTGCCAGTAATTTTTTTTATAGATAGGTGCAACATCTTCTACCAACAAATCTTTCATATCTTTTGTGCCGCCCCATTCTTCGTACACTCTCTTGGTTACTCCAAGATTAGTTTCACCACCTGGATCTTTAGGATGATTTACATATCCTCCTTCGTGGTGAAGTATTGCCTCCAAACATTTTTCGTAATTGGCTTGCATTACAAGTCCTCCGCTTTGATTATGATGTTCTTGTCTTCTTTTGATATTTTGAAAAGATCATCTACTTTAACAATGTGCCATCCACCACCCAACCAATTGTTGAGATATTGTGTTTGTGCTGTAGATGATTCGTCTATTCTGTATACGCCATTTTTTGTAGGTACATTTACTGCTTCTAAAACAAATTTATGTTTGTTGTAAATTTTACTCATAGTTAAATTTTTACCTGATCGTCTCACTGTGACTTTTGATTCTTTAAACAGTGTATTAATATCTTCATCTGTTGTGTCGTCAGTTAAAAATTTGTATTGCTCTGCACTGGTAGGAACAAGACTCAGTAAGTTTGCTTCGTTCAAACTATAAAATTCTTCATTTTTGTAAAATCTAAATTTCCATGGCAATATACCTGTCACGTTTTCCATGTCACGCACTAGTTCCATAATATTATTTGGAAGGCTATCGTCTCTTTCAAGTTCTACAAAAATATTGTACATTTTCTGTGTGTTTTTGGCCGCTGAAAAATCTGCATCTAACACATAGTCATGGCCAGACTCAACAAAACTAACAAGGTCAGCCGCTACATCTTTGTTGTCTGATTGAAACTGTATTACAGATACATCTTCGTCTCTGCCAAGTTTTGCTTGAAAGGCATCAATGACCACTTCTGGACTGACATGGTTGTACATTTCTAAATTCTTGATTGACTTCATTACAATTCTACTTGGTCTTGTGGTGATTGAAAGTCATCAACTTGTGAACCTGACACAGTTTGTGTCATCTTAGTTTCTGCATTGAAGTCTTCTATCACTGTGTTTGGAATAGTGATTTTTACTAACCATACAGGCATTTCGTCTAGTTTACCTTTTCTTGTGCCAGGTCTATAATCACTGTAACTTTTAATCTTTCTTGGAATCAATTTAATATCTTTTTTGTATGATACTTGCCCGCCCACATTGGTAATACGTTTGCCTGCATCTGGATCTGGCATTTCTTTCATGTCCCACATAAAAGTTGCAGTGGTGTCATATTTTGTTACCACAGGTCCTTCAACAAGTTCACCTTTACTCCAGTTTTGGTATGCGTATATGTTGACATCATCTAAAACCTTTTCTAAATTAACAAGTGAACTAATCACATTGTCTGAAGCATAAATGTTTTTGATATTGCGTAAGATGTCTAGTGTATCTATCATAGTGATATTTATCAAATGTATCTTACAGCCGTAAACAAGCGAATAACTACTGAAACAATGGATCTTTACAGCACAGAATTACGTGATACTCCCTATTGGCAAACTCTAGAACCAGTCATACAGAGCGGAGCAATGGAATCAGCCATACGTGGCGAATATAGATATCCTTACAGAATAAACATATATCCTGGTACAAGTTGTATGTTTTCTTGTCTGTTTTGTGGGCGAAATTACGATGCAGTAGTAAAAGGCAGTCAAAATATTTTCAGCCAGATAATACAGCAAGACGATGGCAAAGATTTAGATCGTATCAATATCAGCGGAGGACTAGAACCATTAACCAGTCCGTACATAAACCAAATCACAAAAGATTTGCACAATAAAGGATACAGGTCACGAATGATTACAAACGGATTCATGTTGAACGACAAGATTCTAAACAAAAATCCCTATATAAATTCACTGCATCATATCAGAGTATCACTGTATGGCTTGGATCATAACGAATATGTTGCCACAACAAAACATCAGAAAGGTTGGCAAGTGGTAAAAGATAACTTGACCAACTATAACAAACGATCAGACAGAACAAAATTATTCTTAAACTATGTATTGATTCCAGAAAACTTTGAAAAATTAGGACGTATAATAGATTATATCAAAGATATAGGTGGCATCGATAATTTGTCTCTCAGAGAAGATTTTACATTTCAGTATGAAATACAAGAACGCAACAAAGTGAAAGACGCTCTGCTTAAATTTGATGAAAGTGTTAAATCAATGGGTGTGACTGTTGATTATGGATATGCTTTACAAGATGCTATGAATGGCAAGGATAACAAATTGATGCAAGTAACACACAAAGAATTGACCACAAAACAATCGCCACAAATAAAAATATGTGTTGACCCAAATGGACACATTTATTCACACATGGAGGCAGGATTTGTGGATCGTCCTGGGGCCGCAAGACATTCTTTGGGTAATGTCAGAGGCAGTTCAATAGAACAAGAGTTAAAAAAACAAGTAGAAGTTGAGCCACAAGATGGTGACACACAATACATGGATGCCTACAATCACTTAATGGCAAAATTTATACATGACCAAACAACTTAAAATTATATGTTGCGGAACCAAAGATTTTCTAGATTACTATTCTGACGGACTTGCTGAAGATTGCAATAGATTTGGTTACGAGTTCGAAAAAATTGTAACTATCAGTGAACACACATACAGTTCAATAAATCACCAAATACAAAAAGATATGGTAGATTATATGACATGGAATAGTCACGACAACGAACGTATATGTTTTTTAGATCCTGAGTGCAGAATAGTCAAACCTATTCCCGAAAGTTGGATTGAGTCCAAGGAGCCACATGTATTTTATAAAGTTGAACATGGCCAACAAGAAATATCAAGATATGTATATGGAGCCACACTGCCGACAAATATAATAATGCAACCAATATTTGTGTCACGACATGATTTAGTTTGGATGCAATGGTGGTTGGATGCTTCTATATCTTTAAGCGACTTAAAACACGAACAATATGTTCCACAAGAATTACTAATACAACAATCACTTAATTTTAATAAGGTAAAGTACACCAGTGGAGTTGTAACTTATAATCGAGGTTACACAGGCAAACATGAAGTTGTCGCTGGCAGTTGGAAGCATCAAGATACAATTATACAACACCCAAGAATACATGCTACTTTGGATCAAAGAATATTGCCATGCAATCCGGAAAGAAGAGATAATAAAATTTTGTCCGAAAGAGATTTACACAACCATTACGAACATTGTCCGTATGAAACAATACAGCAAATTGATCAGTTAATGGGTAAGGAAAAATTAGATGAATGGCCTGCAGAAACACAACTGAAAGATGGTTGGCACTGCATTGATAAATGGGAATTTAAGCCACGTACAGGACAAGTTAAACATAAAGATTACGCCATGATAAAATATCATCACAGCATCATAAGAAAATTAGATATCGGCGTCAAAACTCCTGCTGTGTATCATTTCACTAATTAACACTGCACTTTACAAAGTTATTAGGACGTTAAGTATTTTTGTGCGTTCAGCAAAACTTAAACTCAAACAAAATTTTAAACGGAGAACATCTATGAAACATAAGACTGTCCTATCCTTCAATGAACTAAGAGACGAATACATCAACGAAATCAGACCACGCACCGCAAACCAGAAAAAATACTGGGAAATGCTGGCTGATGATTCTAAGTCAATCGTGATTGCTCATGGCCCTGCAGGCTGTGGCAAAACCCTGTTGGCTACCCAGAATGGTATTGATCTAATGAAATTACAAAAGATTAACAAGATTGTGATTACACGTCCGGTGGTAGGTGCAGATGAAGATATCGGTTTTTTGCCAGGTACTTTAAACAAAAAGATGGAACCGTGGACTCGACCGTTGTATGATATCTTCCATAAAAATTACACCGTTAATCGCGTTAAGAGGATGGTAAATGAAGAACAAATCGAAGTAGCACCCTTGGCATTCATGCGAGGAAGAACCTTTGAAAATTGCTATATTATAGCGGACGAAATGCAGAATACAACTGTCAATCAATTCAAGATGCTTCTTACTAGAATAGGTGAAGGATCTAAATTGGTTATTACCGGTGACTTGGGCCAAACTGACAGAGGCAAAGAAAATGGCATGAAAGACTTTTTAACAAAATTAAAAGCAGTAGAGTCTAGATATATTTTTGATGTGCAACTGTATGGTGAAGATATCCAAAGACATCATGCAGTCACAGAAGCTTTGTCAATTTATGGAGAGTAATTTATAGTCTTGCAAGTTTGATCAGTGTAGCAGACAAATTAATTTCAGCTTCTGCCACAAATGAATGATCTACTAATCCTTGTTTGATTACTAGTATGGCTTCATCTTGCTGATCTTCTGAGTTACCAAATATCTCAACATTGTCATACATCCATTTGTAGATGTCTTCCATTTCTTCTGGACGTGCTTGTGAACACAACAGTTTCCTTGCTTCTGTGATTTTGCCTGCTTTGAACAAGTCCACCATTTCTATTCTGTAATCTTGTGTGCCAGTGTCTGCTGTGTTGGGTGCTTGTAGTTGTCCCTCTGAAGAATTCATTTGCACTGTGTTGATACATTTACGCAAATCAGGATATGTTGCTTTCACATAGGTGTCTAGGATATCCAAGTTAGGTTCTACGCCTTCAGCAATCAATATCTCTGCCACTCTTGCTGTGAATTCTGTTTTGTCTACTTTCTCAATATGAAACCCTTGGCATCTTGAATGCAGTGCAGGAATGACTCTGTTGGGATAATTGCAAGTCAAAATAAATCTTGCAGACTGATGATACATTTCCATCACACCACGCAAGGCCGCTTGACCATTGGGTGAAATATAATCTGCTTCATCCAACAACACAACTTTGAATTCACCAAAAGGCATTGTTTGTACAAAGTTTGTGATCTTGTCTCGAATTACATCTACGGAGTTTTCACGTGATGCATTTATTTCAAGTATGTCTGTGCCGATAACATCTAAGGTGTTCAGCAGTATTTTGGCCAATGTAGTTTTACCAACTCCTGGAGCACCTGAAAATAACAGATGTGGAATAGTCTTAGACTTTATCCATTGTTCAACCTGTGTTTTTTGATTTTGATCGCGGAACACATAACCTTCTAATGTGTTCGGCCTATACTTTTCTACCCAAAGTGTGTCCATAAAACTATTATACTTGATTTGTTTTTAATTTGCAAATGATTAATCATTACCTGGCAGGGCAGTCATTTGTTTTGCTCCACCTTGATTATGATAACCTGCATGTACTCTGTTGTGATCAGGCTCTTTGTCAGACACTAGCAAGATATCATGTTCGTCTATCATTCTTACTTCTGTGTCATCTTCCAACTTAATATATCTTGTCCAACGTCCGTGTGCTATCAATACCCATTGTCCTACTTTGACATCTTCTTGATCTTTTCCAATAGCATAAACTTTGGCCCAACGTGGATGTACACCGTCTGCAGATCCGTCGTCATCTTGCAGTATGATTCCGCCTTTAGTTTTGGTCATACCAAAGTGCATGTCTGACACCAGCACACGTTTCTTCAATGGTGTGATTGTGCCTTTGATTTTATGAAATACTGATACTGATTCTCCAAATGCCATATTATAATATTATGAAATTATAGACAGTGTGTCAAGATTATTTTTCGTCTCTTTTTTTAACTATTTTTCCACCAGCACCTATTTGGTCGCCACGTGCATTTACACCTGCATTACCTACTGCGATTGTCTTTTCATTTTTAGCTCTTAGAGCATCAAAATCAATAGGTTTACCTTGCATAGTAAAATGTTGTGTTTTTCCTTGTTGTCTTCTTGCCATGTTGTTTTACTCCTAACGTAAAAACTCTTTGTAACTTAAATTGTATTTAATAGGGTCTATATGGTGGGTACCTATCAAATAGAGAACCAAACTGCTCACACTTGAACCTCTGCCAATGCCAGTAACTATGTTGTTCTGTTTACACACATCCATCATATAAATCAAATATTTGAGTATGTGCATCATGTTCCTTTGTGTGTATTCATCTAATTCAATTGCCAGTCTATCAATGTATGCATCATCAATCATTTTGCGTTGTGACATTTGTCCTGTCAAATACAGTTCAATATCCATAGTTGCATATTGTTCAGGCATTATCCATGTTCCAGACAGCAATTCATGATATTGATCCACAGGCATATCTATCAACATAGGTTGTGCTAATGTGTCTACTTCAAAATGTTTTGCATGTGTGCTGTGTAGACTGGCTTCTGTTGAATCATCTAACACCAACTGATCAACAGGGTCACCACTGTACAGTAATTCAATCACTTCACGTGTAGAGAAAGAACAATTACCAAATGCATCAGTAATCATGTCTAACCTCCTTGAATAACTTTGAATCCTTCATGTTGTTTTATTGTAAAGCCTATATCGTCCCATGTCAACGGCTCTTTGGTAAAGTTGGAAAATCTTGGTGTGTCATCGTGCCACCATGGATCTTTAACACCACAAGTTTGTAGCAATTTCCATTCTGGTGAATCTGTAGTGATCATAAATCTTAAATTTTCGCCCTGCCATGATTCTATTTCCAATGCATCAACATTCATACTTTTACCACCTATTGCATCTAGTTTTGCTAACAATGTGACTCCTATCACTTGGTCAACCGGTGTGTCAAAGAAGTCTATCACATCATTTTCAAACACACTAAATGATTTGTAGAGATTATCATCATGCTGTACAAACAATGAATTTTGTAATGTTTTACCAAACACATATTTTATTTTTTGGAATGTGACATGCTGTGATTGAGGACCATTTGTGATTGGCAACATGTGGATATTGATAGACACATCATTAGGCCACAACTTATTTTGCAGATACATGGTATTGGTAAATCTAGTTTTCCAACTTATGCCATCATCATTTAACATTGATTAATCCATCGAATTGCGAATTATCATCGTCTTTGTCTTGTTTGGCTTTACGCATTTTTCTTTCTTGATCTTCAAGTTGTAGTGTGTTCTGAATTGCAACCAATTGTTGATACATGTTTTGATTGTTCATTCTTGCCGCTTGATTCAATTTTATTGTAACATCTTTGAGACGAGTTTCCAACTGTTCATCTGTGAGAGACTTTGGTTCCATGTGTGGATTAAACATATTAGATATTTAATTACGTGGCTGAAGTGTATTCTAGTATTTTGGAAATGTATTTGGTTGTGCCGCCATCAACTGAAAATATATCAAACACATACACGCCTTTTCTTTCTGGAAAATCTGTTGATACAGATGATGAATCGCCAACATCTTGATCTTCATCATTTGGAAATGTTACGCCAGTTAATGTAATTGTGTGTGTAGAATTTGCTTTAGTTACTAACATCTTCATTGTTGCGTACACATTTGTACCTGAATCATCAGTTGGAAAGTTTGTAAATGTTAGAGTCAAGTTTCCTGATGTTGTTGCTGTTGTAACATTGCCATCAGCAAATGAACAAGCAACAGAGCCAGATACTGCACCTTTGGCTACAACTTTTTGACCCCAATCTTTCAATACTAGTTCTGATTGATCGTGTCCGTTGAAGTCAGTGTCTGCATTGGTTACAGCACTGTTTGTTTGTAATGCAGTAATTTCTGTACCCGCTGTTGTAAGTTGGGTTTTGATTTGAGAAAAATTATCTCTAAAGCCTTGGGAATCATTATCCTGACCTGCTACTGGAAATGCTCCGTCAATGTTTGCTACTGTGATTGCTGTTGCCATACTGTTATTTATTACCTTGTTCTCACTAATTCTGGTTGATCTGATACATGAGTAATTCTATCCGTTACAGACCTTCTTTGCATCAATAATTGTTTATCTAGAATAGTTCCTCTATCAAATGTTACTCCTAAATTTAAGAATCTAGTGCCATCTCCGTCAAAAGTTGTCACAGTTGCACTGGCGTCTAATGTGCATTCAGCACCGCCTGTAAATGTTGTAGGTTTTAAGGTAATCACAACAGATGCACCATCAACAGGTGCTGTGTTTACTTCAACGCTCTGTCCTGTTGCAGTAAATTCAGTGTTTGTTAATCTTTGTCCGTTAACAGTAACAATTAATGCGTTATTGGTTGCTACAGATTTAGGACCATCAAATAAAACTGTGCTACCATCGCCGACTGCTGTGACACTGTTATTTGTACCATCGAAGGATGTACCAATGTTATTATCTATAACCCATCTGTCAAATTCAATAGGCAACGATCTAATATCATATGTAGATTCATTTTTGATCCTATACAATATTTTTTCAGCTTCTCCAGGTTTGCAATATCTAATAGGCAACACATTTTTATGACCTAGCACTAATCCGTCATCTTGTGCAGATTTCATCCACAAAGGAAGATATTCAAAGTTCTCAACAGTCAACCCCGACTTGAGTTCGTTCTGCATATTCCTTATTGAGTTTATGAATATTTGATTTTCTTGGGTGCCTGGCACTGGTAGTGGATTGTCAGCAGTCAATAATATTGTTGAAGCATCGAAACGTATGGTTATGTTAGGAAGATATTGATTAGTGAATGTAATAGAATTATCAGCACCGGTGTTAGCATCATATAATTCTGCATACACAACTTCGTAGATTGTATTACCTCCAGGATCTTTTGCCTTTGCCGCCTTGAATTCGCCGGGTATTAATTTTACGGTATAATTGTTTTTTACCATAAAATCTAGAATTGTTCCTAGTGATTTAAGATGTACACCAGCAAGAAACAAAACACTAAAGTTATAAGTGTGTGTGTTGAAATTTCTGTCTTGGTCTCTGTAGCGACCATCGTTAGTGAATAATTTGTTTGTAGTAATAAAATTCAAGAAATCTGTGCGAGACACATCCGGTACATATAAATTTCCATACATGTTGGCAACTTCGTCTTTGGTTCTTCGTTGAGCGGATATTGTATAAGTTTGATCTTTTACTAGTTGTCCTGATTGAGCAGATGCTCTTACTACAAAATTAAAATCTTTATCAACAGTTGTATTATTATTATCAAAAGTTGTATCAAGATTATCAAAACTAAACAGTTGATTTTTCACTTTGCCTGTGATTTCACCATCAGGTTCAAGTCTTAGGCCTGGAGGCAATCTACCTGTTCTATAAGAATAGGTAATAGGCAGATTGTTGGACGTACTAGCACCAACTGAGAATACTGAAACTTTGTAAGGTGAAATAGAACCTAATTTAATATTCGCCATTATAGATTTACCTCCATGTCTACCTCATTGAAAGATATTACATCCCATCCTACGCCTCGTACTCGCATAGTAAATTCTCTAGTGAACACTTGTTCTATAAATGAACTTGAATCTGATCTTTTAGTTGCACCGATTGTGAAAGTGTAAGTTTCTTCTAGGGTAATTTGTCTAGGTATTAATCCAAATATTTCACCACTATTATAATCAACTTCTAATCCTGGAGGTAATGTTCCACTAGTCAATGCATAATAGATATTAATATCCCCAGCAGTCCCTAGGTTGCCATCCGGATCAACTGTGTCTATTGTAATAATATAATAGTTTTCATGGTAGTAATCACCCAAATCAGGTTCAGTAATAAAGTGCAATGGCCTGATGCCATCAGATGCATCAGCACTGTGTATAGTAGTGTCTGCCCTTAGCAAATCACTATCAGTTTTTTGTCCTGCTCCAGTGACTGCTATTGAAAATGTTCTATCGGCAAATGCAACACCGTCGGACACTCTTACTGTAAATTCGTAAAGTTTATTAATAGATGACAAACTTAAAGTAAAATCCCAAAGTTGAGTTTCGTCCCATTCTACTCCGTCCCAACCTACCTGCGTAGAATCAAACAATGATGCCGGCACAGGTTGACTGACACCTCTTAAAACTCCTGACTCTTCAAGTAGATCAATTCCTGGCGGTAGTTGTCCATCGATAACTTTGTAACTCTTAATATCGTTGTCTGTGTCTACAGCTTGTAACTGCAAATTTAAAAAAGTACCATCGAATAAGTTTGCTATTTGTCCTGCTCCAGTAATCCATGTAGGAGCATCGTCACCATCTACAAACAGAGTAAAAGTTCTATCAGCCACATCATTACCTGCCGTAGCTCTCACCACAAAGGTTGATTCTGTTCTTTCAGGAACCTCTGTTGGTATGCCTTCTATGAATCCTGTTGATTTTATTTGTATGCCTGCAGGCAATTTGCCAGAATGAAAAGTATATTTTACAGTATCACCATCCGCATCAGTGGCTTCAATAGCCTGCGAATAGAATACGCCTTCACTAATACTGCCCAGAGAACCGGCATCTGTTATCCATGTGGGTTTTGCCATTTGTAGTATTTAAGTAAATTAATGTAGGGAATTAGACCACATGTACAAAATGACCAATATAAACACTAGGAAGTACAATTTTAGTTCTTGCATGTATCTTAATGCAAAATTAAGTTATTGTAACACCCTGTGAACCAACAATGTTCCATTTGCCTGTCTGTGCATCAAAAATTAAAGTTGCCGCTTCTCCTACAGCATCCCATCTAATTTGTGTTGTCCAGTTTCCGTTGGTGTTGCCAAGAATGGCTGGTGTAGCATTACCACCACCTGCAACTGTACCTATTTGGTTACAAATAATGTATTTGATTTGACCATCTACACCATCTGCTATTGATAGTGTCATACCACCTGAACTCATATCTAAGAAAGTAACATCAGTGGTCACAGCAATCGCGTCTGTACCAGCAGAGTCACCTGACACTGTTTCTACACTAAGTTGTGTTATTCCTGTTGTATGCACAATATCGCCAGTGACATTTGCAACACCAACCAGTTCAAGACCATCATCAATCTTGACTGCTGATGAATCACTGTTTTTGATCAAGTCTACATCCAGTGATATTGCAGATACTGAACCTGCAATATTGATACTGTCTGTGAATTGTATGGCTGTCGAATCAGCTGATTGTATCTCTGTGATATCTAATACGTCTCCACTAATAGTGCCATTCACATTCAAGCCATCTGCTATGTTAACACGGTCTGAACCTTCTGCTTTGATTGTACCGTTGAGAACCAGATTGTCATTTATTGTGACACCAGTTGAGTCAGTTGATTGTAAAGATTCAAAGTCACCAATTTTTCCTGTCACAGTTCCTGTTGCTGTAACATCGTTGAATCCAGTAATATCACTTGATGCATCAACAATTACTGCTTTAGAAGCTGTCACTGTTCCTGCTGTGATTGTGTCTATAGTTTCAAGTTCTGCTTCAGTCAATACAGCATTACCGCAAGTCAATGAAGTACCAGTTAAAGTACCACCTGACGTAACAGCACCTGTGAAATTGGCTGTGCTTCCGCCAACCACTGCTCCACTGATTTCAACTGCTTCTTGTATTCTTATGCTTGAAGAGTCAGTTGATTTGATAATGTTTACGTCTACAGTGTCACCAGTAAGGTCACCTTCGATGTTGGCTACAATAGTTGCTGTGCTTGAATCTGTTACTGCTGTGGCAGTTGCGGCAGAAGTTGTTAATACAGCTTTAAATTTGTCATCACCTTCGTTCCAATACAACGCCGCATTGTTTCCTGCAGATCCACGTTGTATCAATATTCCAGCATCTTCGTCAGCACCGCCGGAGTTGTCTTTGTTTAATTCAATTAAGTTGTCGCCTATTTCTAATGTTGTGGCATTTATTTCTGTAGTTGTGCCTTTTACTTCTAAATTAGAATTGATTATCACCATGCCTGTGCCATTTGGTGTGATATTAATATTTTCGTTTGTTACATCTGATATAAGTGCGTTGCCTGAAAGTGACAAACTTGATAGCGATGAGCCACCTAGTTCTGTGTATATTTCATCAAAGTTGTCATTGATCTTATCAAATGCCGTTCTTAATGGATCACCAGTACCGTCGTTGGCCGCTGATCCTATTCCTATTGTTTGTTTTGCCATTAGTGTGTTCTCCTTTGGTGTTGACGAAATGTATTTAATAAATATTTTTATAAACCTAATGTAAGATGTTCATCAAACAAACCACACAGATACACCTACATCAACGAGAAAGCAAACTGGGTAAAGTACACAATTTCAAACGCAGACGTTCTGCATATCATTTCAAATGTGATGCTTGTGGCACAGAGTTTGTGCGTGACAAGAGTAAAGTCACTCCTGCACGAGCGTCAAACAATTTTCACCATGTGTGTTCCAAGTGTGATGTAAAAAAGTATGCTCAAAAAGTGGGTGTAGAAATGCGTAAGATTTGGAACATTGATGCAAGTTCCACAGAAATAAAACTTTAATTGCTGTAAACGTCCAAGTTCCAAGCACCATTGCCAAACACACAAGTTGCAAGACTTCTTCTTGGCTCAACAGAATCTCCTGCACCAAAAGGTGTTGTGAACGGTTTCCATGCATAGGTAGATAACACATCTCCATCATCTGGATTTCTCACTTGAGATATTGTCACAGTTGTGTTTGCAACAGATCCATACACAGAGTCACCACCTGCAATAATAAAATGCATGATCTGTCCTTCTGTGCCAGCGGCAAGTGTGTAATCTTCTTCACCAGCGGCTAATGAATGTATAGTTTTTGATAATGACAAAGCAGTGGTTGATGTAGCCAAATCATCTTGTGGTGTGAATACTGTTGCTCCTGATACATCTATATTTCCTGTAACACTTACTCCAGTGTGTATTACTCTGAATCTTTCTGATAAAGAAGCTCCATCATGTGTTTTAACAAAAACTGTGTTTGATGTGCCTGATGTTCCATCCATCTGCAGTTCTGCTCTTACATTTCCGTTGGAATTTTGAAAACTTAGACCAGGTGTGTTTGCGTCAGCAGTTCTCTGAAGTGTTACTATCGACGAGGCAGATTTGATGTGTAGTTGTGTGTCCGGTGAACCAACAGAACCTATACCAACCTGTCCACCTGCTTTCAACAAGATGTCACCTGTGCCGCCAGGTTCGATTGTAATATTTGTGTTGCCTGTAGTGACTATATCTCCTGTGAGTGTGATACCCGCGGTTGTAATAGCAGGAAATGTAAATGCCGCATCTGAACCAAAAGACAGTTGTCCATCTATTCTTACATCATCTACAATGCTCAACCCGGTTGAATCGTCCGAACGTATAATATTATTGAATATTGTTGGAGCATTCATTACAATAGTTCCGTCACCTCTGGGATCTAATGTTAGTTCTCCGTCTGTGATAAATGTTGTGATGTTAGCAGTTTCAAGTGTGGTTGATGTGGATGAATCTCCTGATCCAACCAGTTGATACAACTCATCAAAATTGTCATTGATTTTTGACATGGCCGCACGTAAAGTATCGCCCGTTCCTGTGTTTATTCCAGTGCCTGTGTTGATTGATTGCTTAGCCATATATGCTATTTAACAAATGATTAAGTTTCGATTGTAGGAACTTGCCCCATCATATACCACTCGCCATCTACTGCTAGATACCATTCTTTACAGGCAAAACTATACTGGCTAATGGTCAAATCTTTTAATTCTTCTTTGTTTATTTCACTATTCCAATATTCTAGGAAGGATTGTTCGAAAATAGGCTCTGTGCGTTCTAAAGCTAAGTTACAAAAGGATTCTTCCTGAAAACTTATTTCCTTGTTGTAGGTAGAAAAAGATCTGTCAGTTTCTTCAAACTGAACAGTCACAGTTACTAACCATACGGAAAATATTGATGTAGCAAGATCAAGCATTCATGTTCACAGAGAATGATTCACCGCAACCACAAGTCATTTTTGATTGAGGATTGTCAAATTTAAATTCTGCTTTGAATGGCGTCACCACCCAATCCAAAGTCATGCCTAAAATATACATTTCAAACATACGATCAACAAGCAGTACATCTTCTAGTAAAGCATCTGATTTTGTATAACCATCTTCATTTTCGAAGCTCCAGTCATATGTAAGTCCTGCACATCCGCCGCCATTTAGAGATAATCTCACATAGGAAGAATTATTTTCTTGTGCTAATGATTTAAGGTGTGCTATTCCCTTGTCTGTGATTGTAATCATATGTGTATTTACATGCCCATTAGTAATCTAGCATCATCGCTCATGAATGACATGTCCCATGGTGGGTCAAATGTAAGTTGCATTCTTACAGGAGAGTATCCTGCATTGGCAACTGCTTCTTGTACCCATGATGGCAGTTCTCCTGCAACTGGGCAATTAGGACTAGTCAGTGTCATAACAACATCAGCTGACTTGTCTTTATTAATTTGTACATCATAAATTAATCCAAGTTCAAACACGTCAACAGGAATTTCTGGATCGTATACTTTGTGAAGTTGTTCAGTTAATTTAGGATATTCTTTTTCGTAATGTTCTCTATCTATCATGCCGTATTATAGCATAAAAATTAAGAAAGAACAATCACTCCACAAGCAAGTCTTTCGCCTGCATTACCAGTTTTGATTGATTCAGCATCACCACCAAGACCTAGATCGTCTTTATCTGAATGTATTATTATGGATCTACCAACCACACTTCGGTCTCCACTTAGGTCAACTCTTGGAGCAGATATGTCCAATGTTATCACTCCGTCTTCATTAGCAGTGACATTACCTAAATCACCAACATGACCTTCTTCTAGATCTCCGTGATCAACATTGTCCGGATCGTAATGTGCACCAGCAGTGTCACATCCTCCGGACAAGTCTCCGAATTCATGTATGTGGAACCCATGTTCGCCAGGTTCGACACCTGTTATTTCTCCAGTGATCACAGTCGGACCTCCTGGTTCTTGTGTAAATTTAATTGTGCCTTTGACAGTGTCTGAGTGTATCAGTTCAGATGTTGCATTGACAGTTTCATTTGCTTCTGATAAACTGGTAACACTATCACATTCACAGACCTTGGCTTTTGTTCTTGGGCATTCTTTAAACAGCACATGGTCTATCTTCATAATTTACTTTTTCTTTTTCTTTGTGGCTTTTTTCTTTTTCTTAGCGACTTTTTTCTTTTTCTTTTTAGCAGTAACTTTTACTGCTTTTTTCTTTGCAGGTTTAGTTGCTTCTGCTTTGTCGCCTAATAGCCAAGTCCAAATAGACATAATCATTCTCCTTGTTTATTTACAAAAATGTACTTATAACGCCAAATACTGGTTGTATAACTGTTCGGAAGCAAGGTTTTTAGCCTTTGCTTCTACTTGTATATCGAACTCGTCTAGGAAACTTAGTGCCCAGTCATTAACTTTTGCATTGGGCAAATAGTCAGAATGTGCTCTGAGTTTCTGTTTTTTACAACCGCGTGCCAATAAATCCTGGATGTTGTGCATCTCAGTGTGTGTTCGATCACCTAGTTCGGCAACTGCTAGGTGCTCGTCACGTGAATAAGAGTAATGCATGGTAGGTCTTACACCACGCCACGAATCTCTCACACGTTTTACTCTATCATCATTTGGATCTATGTATTCTTCGTCCCTGATCCAATGATGATGAATGTCCATTACAAGGGCAAGATCTTTTTCAAGTTCTAATGAAGCATCAAGACCCCAACCCATTTCGTCATTCTCAATGGTAATAAGATTCCGTGCTTCGGGTGAAAGTTTAGGCAAAGCCTTACGAATTCCTTCTGGGCCTTGTCTTCCTGATATATGCACATTAATTTTGCAACCATCTTGAAATTGTTTGCCAAACCCCATCATGCGAGCCATTGAAGCATGATATTCAAATTCTTCTATACTGCGTTCTACAATGTCAGGTGTCACTGATGCTAACACAGTGAATTGACCTGGATGAAAAGATATCTTTACATCTTTCTCTCTTGCAAGATCGCCACACTCAGCAAAATGTTTTTCACAATATTCTATTACATCTGGTTTACTCCAATAATATTTCCAAGTGTTCTCTGTTGCCACAGGTAGTATGGGAGATGATATTCTGCACATTCTACGTTCTGCTGGCAGATTACCAACCTTGCTGATTAAATTTTTAATTGCTTGAATGTTATGATGGAATACAAATTGCAGTTTGTCTTCTGCTTCTTCTTTGTGTTCGTTGAGCCAACGGACAGTGGTTGCCCTAGTATTGAAAGGTCTTTCAAATTCTTCTAATTGTTTCTTCTTTAATGTCCTATCATGGTGAAACCATTGACAACAGAATCCAATACGTTTGCTCATGTCTTATTGTAACACATATAATAATTGTGTCAATGTTGTTGTATTCCTAGACACTGTATCAACAGTTTGTCTGTATATCCTGCATTTGAAGTGGCATGTCTGGCGTAGAAGGGCATTTCTATCAAATCACCCCTTTGCCAATTAATGTCTGTGTGTCCACACTGAAAAGTATGACCAACATCACGATCAGATAAAAACCAAATGTAAAACTTTGTATCGTAGAATGTGTACTGTTCCATTTCTTTTGGATATCTATCACACCATTTATACCAAGTGTCTTCGTGTGCAGGCACAACAGATCCAGGAGACTGTATATTCATAGTGAAGTTAGGCAACTGCATATCAAAAGAATTGCACACATCAAGTAGTGCTGTAGGCAAATCTTGCATTTCTACCATCTCTAACTTGGTATTGCTTTTGTTGTATCCATGACCCATCATGTAATCACGCCAGTCTGCCTTACTGCCCCAATCTCTGTCTCGTAGTATGGTCCTGTCCTGCACATTAAGAGTATCCAGATCAAAATCAGGTACATCAAAATTTCCTACCAGTCGTACACCATTATGCATCTTGTCTTGTTCAGTCTTAACCTGTTCGTAATAACTCATAAGGTTGCGATGATAATCGCCAATTGTGTTATCTTTGAGAGTTAGTACTTCCATTGACTTTCAAGTTCTTTCACATAATCTAATTCAGTTTCACGATTGTCGAATGTTGTGTAAGGTCTTTGTAGTTTTCTTGACACATGATAATCAATAAAATCATTAGTTAGAGTAATATGCAACAACAGTTCTCTGATTTCTTGTATGTCTACGTTCCTTGCTATCACTGTGGCTTGCATGGTAGGCAGTTTGTCTGATGCTTCGCATTTGCCTTCTCCTGATTCCATATAGGTTAAACTTTTGCCTTGATTGTTAATCATCATGTCAACATCACCTCCCAATATTCCTTTCAACATGGCTCCACTATTTTTGTAAGGCACCAGTACAATGTCTTCACCTAATATAGATCTGATTAAATCAGGATCATATCCCTTGCCATGAGCAACAGTGACTGGATCACTAAAGGTTTTGTTTGCACTACAAATATACAAAGGTTGTTGATATTCTAACAAAACAAAATTTTGATCTGTGTGAAACAGATCTTGTTTGAAAACTTGATTGTTAGCATAAACCATTATGGTTGGATCGTCGGATTCTTTAAACATTTTGACTGCCTGAGAAATTTTTCCAACATCCAAATAATCAACATGATATCCTTTGTCTTCCAATCCTTGTTTGTACAACTGAGTCCGTGCATTAAACGATCCTCCTGGTTTGCCATTATTGATTATAGTGATAGAGTCTATGTGGTCTGCGAATGATGTATTCACAAACAATAAACTCAAAATTAATATTATTACTTTCATATTTGTTCTCCTAAATTAACATTTGTCTTATAAACACACCTTCTATATCATTACCTAGTATGAATAAGAATAGTAAAGGCACTGGTTCATGTTTTCTTAATAATAGTCCTACACACCCGAACACAAACAAACAACAAGTGTATAAACCTAATCTGTAATCCTGTATACCCATATAGGTATTGAGTAAAATCATTCCTAACAACAACAAGAAGATTACATAATTTTTTTTGACCGTCAGTAATTGTACAATCTTTTTTGCAAAAGGCCAAGCAACACAAAGTCCACAAACATTCACAAACACAAACCATGGGACTAATTGTTGGAAAATTAAGTCAGCATTCTGTTCTGTATTGTTAAATTGAAAAGGAGACCAACCTGCGTCAATGAGTAGACTGTATAGCACAACTTCTGATCCTGTGATTGGAATACCAATAAGCAACAGTGGTAGCATACTTGCAAATTGTCCTGAGTTGTTTGCTGTTTCACTTGCCACTAATTGTTTGCCTGGATTGTATGGATGCAATTTTTTTTCTACAGAATAACTTACATTGGTGGATAACACTGTGCTGACTCCTGGTACAAACCCACATAGGTATCCAATCACACTGCCCCTAATTGAACTGGGAATATGTTTGACAAACAAAGCGACTACCTTTGAAAACTTTACTGGCCTATTCGGAAACAAAGATGTTGTGTGCGTATTGCTATAAAGATTATATAGAGTTGGCACAACCAGGAATCCAATTAATACACTGATCAAAGGAACTCCATATTCAAGATCAGTCACGCCAAATGTATATCTGATATCTGGACTGATATCACTTTCGCCTGGAAGACTTAATGCAAATCCTAACACACACAAGAAAACATTCAGTAGAATATTGTTTTTGTTATACACAATTACACAAAAAATAATCACAAACACATAAAGATAGAATTTTGTGTTGTTTCCAAAAAATATAGACACATGAGATATCAACAACGATATCAAGGCAAAGGTCAGACACACTGAAACAATGCTACCTAAAACACTTCCTAATGCTGACACACCTACTGCAAGTTGTGAATATCCGTGTTTGGTAAATTTAGTACCTTCTATGACAGCCGGTAAACTGTTTGTTTCGCCGGGTACACCTAATAGGACAGCAGGAATAGTGCCTGTAAATTGCACCATGCTGGCCAATGCCATGTAAAATAATAATAGTTGTAGAACATTGAAATCAAACAACAAAGGAGTGGCAATTACCATGGCCACAGTTACTCCGGCTCCCGGCACAACGCCTGTGATGATTCCTGCTATGATACCAGTTGAAACTGCAAACAGTTCTTCCATATCTTATTATAAACATTTTTGTTAGAGTTAGCAAGGAACTTGCACACGGCCTGGCCCACTTTGTTTCCTTGTAATCGTACTTGAAGGTCAGTTGTTTTGCCGACGTCATCTAAATGGCGTTACTATGGTTATTTATCTATACTTTTGATGAGTGTATGTAGCCTGGTATCATCTTGTTGATTTGCATCTGCTTGTAACCAGGTTGACTCCATGTATAATCAAATGTGCCTACAACACCATCTATTTCTATTTGATAAACATCTTGATAGTTTGATAGAATGCTCCACACCACCTGTGGATCGTCAGACCCAAAAGATCTTTTAAGATTACATTGTGCCAGTTTTATAAAGCCTAGAGACAATTTCGGATCATCCGGATCAAAGCCATTTCGTCTCAACCATGTATGAAATTCTTTTTGTTCTTCCATGTGCCAAGTTGCATACGCATCGCTTTCTTGCACATCTTTGCCCCATTCGATATCGAAACATCCTGAGTAATAACGCAAAGCATTGATTGTCGAACAGGTTGCCTGATCTATATCTTTACCGTCCTCATCTCTGAATACCTCTATATGTGTCTTTCCTACTTGTGACCAATGAAGATATAGTCCTCCGCACTGTCTATCAAATTTATTTTGTTGAAATAATTTATAATCTTCTTCATGAAGATCTACTCGAGGTGCCTGTAACCAAGTGTTGATCTGACTAGGCCGTTGCCATTCCGGATCTACAATTTTTTTCCTGTGACTGAGAATGTAATTTTCAAGTTCGTGGCAAAGATCGTTCAACTGCCTAATTGCATATTTGGTTTCGTGATCTGCTGTCTTATAGTAAGGACTTAGGTTCCATGCTTCTCCTTGCAGATCTTCAAAATATCTATGTAATCTATTCATTGCGTCATGTTTAATACGCAGGCCAGGTTTGTTTGATTCATTACCATCTGGACAGGATCCTGTGGGTAAATCTGCAGAATACATCACAGTATCACAGTCAAAATGATCTTGTATGGCATATGGTTCAAGTCCTGCATTACCCCAAGTATGAGACCTATTAAAGCGATTAATCACCCCTATAGACTCATTTATTTGTTCACACAAATAATCAATGTTGCGAGGCGAATCAGCAAACCCCATAAAGCAGTAATTTTTTTCTAAGTGGTAATCTTCTTTGATCAGTTTGATAAGTTCAGTTTTCCATCTTTCGAAAAACTGATTTCTATAGACAGCAAAGGATACTTCTATTGTGTCTGTAAGATTTAGTGGATTTCTATAAATTATCTTCATTCACGAGTATATATGGCGGAGTTTGCTCCATGTTCAGCACATTCGACTGATACCACATAACATCGATTGTTTGTCTCTTTTCTTATTAATCCATCTGCAAAGTTGAAGGCATGTTCGGCAAATTTTTCTGCACCAACACCATCGAACGTTACAATATCCACAAGATCCAATTGTTCTAGTTCTCTAAACTTATCCATGTGTGGATCATTGATGTCTAATGCAGTCTTGTGATCAAAGTGATCTTCTAACCATTTTTTCAATGGCTTCAGTCCTCCGAAGTCTACTGCCCAGTTCTTGTTGTCAAGTTCATTGCAACCAAATGTAAATTTAAATTGTAAACTGTAACCATGCAGTAGATGACAATGTGAATGATCTGCGTTTGGTTGTCTGAACACACAAGCAAGTCCTATGTTGTGTCCATATGTTTTTGTACTGAGATGTGGCATTATTTTTTTGCTTTCTTTTTCTTTTTGGCTTCTTGCAATATCTGTTTGCCTGTTTTTGCCAATTTGTTTATTCTGCAGGTCAATAATTTTTTACTACCCTTACTTGTTATTATAACAGGTTGATTATGCTCGTCAAGTTCTATTCCTTTAATAGTAGTAGAAACATTTCTGAATCTTCCAACTTCTATTTTATCTCCTACTTTGATTGTGAGTTTGTACTCTTTCACTTGACTCTGTTGCCTCTTAGAGCAAAAAATAGTCCACCGCAATATAACATTACATGGAAATTTTCATATAATAAAACATATGCAATACTAGGAGGTTCTAAGATTAAAATTACTCCTGTCATTATTCCGCACATTACAACTCCAGAAAATCTTGTAATAGCATCGCCAACGCCAGGCTTTAGAGCAATAGTCATGCCGCCGACCAATAAGCCTATACCTGCAAACAGTTCGCCCCATGCTACAAAAAACCACACCGACATTGGAAGTCCAAATGCTTCTGCATCTGCTGTCTCTGGAGGAAGTTTACCAAGGCCTTGTAAAATAAAAACTATTCCTAAAGGAACTCGAATAAGCCAATTGGCTCCTTTGAATTCAGGAATCTTTTTTAGATATTGTTCTAATGACATCATATTTTATTTTACTACAAAATCATACATTCGTAAACGATAACCTTTACTCTTGAGATACATTAATGTTTCTGTAAAGTCATCGAAATTGTATGCTTGTCCCATACCAAACGGTTCCTGACTGCTCACAACCACAATCAAACTGTTGGGATTGACTTCTTTTTTTACTCTTAAGGTGTATGTAGAATTGGGGATGACTATGTGCGGATCATTGCCTTCATCTTGAAATGCATTTGGATAAATCATTTTGGCATCTTTGTTTACCAAAAAGATTTTGTAGAACTGTTTGCTTCTGCCATACACACTGATCTCCATGTAGTCATTATCATGATAGATTCCATGTTGTGACATCAAAATACTAAAATCGTGATCAACCGCATAATGCTCTTCTAGGTCTTTCACATCTCCATCAACAAATGCTTCACACATCCTTGTTCCATCAAAGTCTGTGATCACTGTGTTGAATTTGAGATTGGTTACCAGTGCTGGATGAAATATCCATTTGAAAGAATTAAGTTCACAGTTGTCATTCACACAACTCATTAGATCATTAACACTAATGTAGGTGCCTAATTCTTTTTCTATCAAATCTTTGGTTGCTTTCAATTTAGCATTTTCACAAGATTGATTCTCTGTAATGTTTTTACCAAAATCATGAACGCCATAGCCTGTACCTGCCCAAGCGGATAAAGACCATAGCGTCATGACTAACGTGGTGGTTATTTTACTGGATAACTTCACTACCAGCAAACTCTTGATCTAATGCACCAGTGTCTACCTGTGTCACTTTTACAGGAGCGACCCAGTCTGATACATCAAAGGTTATCAACACAAATGCTCGATAACCATTACTCTCATTGAGTACAATCTTGTTCTCGACTACATAACCACCCATTGGCAGTTCATCGATAATCGACTGTGTTATCTTTGTTGTTTTTTGACTTGTGTTGCCGTTTGTTACGGAACCTGAATCGGTAATAATTCTCTTGAAGTCACCGTTTACATAGTTCTGTAGTTTGTCAGCGACTGTGATCTTAGCATCATGCATCGCTTTGTCGATGGCAAATTGCATGTCGTCTGACTGACCAGTGGCTACCGCATAGACTAATTCGTCTGTGTCTTTGGGATAGTCAAAGAACCAATTAGGTACTTCACTGCCACCACGCAATAAAACATCGTTTACTTTAACACCTTTGTTTATGTTGCCTGTTGATGAACAAGCACTAAGCACAAACATAAGGAGTATTGCTATTGTTGTTTTCATACTATTATTATACTACAGATCGACACAACGTCAACCTTAGTAAGTTATTGTTTTATAAGGAAAGTTGCCCAACTACCATCTGGTAATTGACATTTTCGAGCAGGTTTGCTCAAAGAATTTACATCAATTTGATAGATTGTGTTTTTACATATCAACCCGTCTTTGTTAATGAATGTGACTTTGAACGGAGTTTCTTCGTTAGGATCTATCCAACTGTCTTGTGGATCATCGTGTACAGGTTCTATGATAATGTCAGCCAGCACATTTCTGTTGGCATTGATGGTCAAGAATAAAACTAATAACATCAGTAACCAATATATCCACATCTGTTTAAACATATAATTCCAGTTTTGTATGTTCACCGTCTATTACTACTTTGCCAGCATTTTCAAAATTGACAGTGACTTTATTTTTTATTATAGATTGCACTTGACCAATACCCCAATCTTCTGCTTTAGGATTAATCACTCTGTCACCAGGCTCAAAAATAAACATTATCTTCTTTTTCCTGTGGCAGGATCTTTTTGATCTTCTTTGCTCAACACTTGATACCCACCTTTATTATAGGCAGGTCCGATAGAATACTGTGAAGATACTTCATATCTATCCTGTTGTTCTTGATAGGATCTTTTAAATCCGCCGCCTATCTTGTTGCTCAATTTATAATCTTCTACTCTGACAGCAGGTCTAGACTGCTCTGCTACAGGTTTAGTAAATCTCCATGAATGCTTTCGACCAACACCCATTTCCTTCAAAAACTTTTCATGTTCTTTTCTTGCTTCGATATCTTTCTTCTTGAGTTTAGGCTTTTTAATATTGTATCTTGTAGTAGACAGATAAGGCTTTACCAAATGCATTGTCATTCTTGATCGTCCTCGGGGTTGTATTCTGTGTGCAGTAGACCATTGTCATTATACAAATAACTCATGTCTAACTTTCTTTCTTCATCAAGTTCATAACTCTGTACACCATTCAGTAAACCAAACATAATATGAAGTGACTTAATCACTTCTCCTAATTCTTTAGACTGTACAACTCGTGATATGTTGCCACCGCTTTCAAATGCATATTCAATCAACAGTTCTGTGGCATCTATTGTTTGCCTATCAGTGATTGTCAATTCATCTTGCGGAATTTGATCTTGCTCAAACAACATTTCCAGTTGTTTTTGTTCTTTACTTTTGAATTGTATTACCTTACCCATATGCACATTATATTACAAATATATTAAGTGTCAAACTTTTTCACCTACTTCGAAGCCTCTGAACCTCAAAAATCTTGGAAAACGTAGACTCCATTCATTATTACTGTCTTGATTTTGCGTAATTGCATCTGCTCTTATCTCTACAATTTGTCCTATCAAACTGTTGCGATCTGCCCAAAATGTATCTCTGTTATCATCAGTAAGGCCTGATCCTACATTCACCCTTATAAACTTGCCATCATCTTCTCCTTCGCAAATTAGTGCACCAAGTTTACCTTCATTCCTGCCTGTACCTTCTTCTGTGTCTTTGATCTCTAATGAAACTTCTATGAAAGGTTTTGCTTTCAGCATGTAATGACTTCGCTTACATTCATAAGGTGCATCGACATCTTTAATCATAATGCCTTCAAATCCTTTGTCTATGGCTTCTTTGTTAAACTTTTTGAATATTGTTTGACCCATTTCTGTATCAAGGTCAACTGGCTGTTTGTCTACCATTACAATATTGCTATCATCAGGTAAGTCCATTGTAAGAGTAAACAAGTCTTGATGTCTTTCTTGCAGTAGTTTCTCTGATGCTCCTGCTTGAAATTCAGTCAGTGGAAGTAAATCAAACAGAGCATACTTGGCGTCTGTTGCTTCTACATTATCTTTCCTATGTACCTGTTTCATTAATGCTTGGAATGAACTGCTTACCATTTCTCCATCCAGCACCATTGACTCTGTGAATTTAGATGCCAAATGATCTATTATTTCTTTTTCGATATGTCCGAAGTTTATAAACTGTTTACCGTTTCTCGAATACATTGTTACTGTGTGATTGTCCTTGTTGTAAATTGCAAGGACTCTTACACCGTCAAGTTTATAGTCCAATAATTTTTTACCTACAACTTTCTTTTCATGATTGGCAGAATCGTGTGCTAACATACAACTGAACACAGGAATCTTATATTGTAAAAATTTATTTTTCTTTGCAACACTATTAACAGTTTTTTCGGATACACCGCAACGCAAATCTTTTATAAGAATACGTCTATAATAATCATTCCATTGCTCTTGTGTTGCAAGATCCATTATTAGTTTGATAGCATCTCTGGCCGCATGTCCGGTTAATTCGCGTGATGCAAGTTTGTCAGCAAGTTCTTTAAACACTTGCCATGAACAACCTTGTCCAGGAGCATCTCCTCTTTCTGGTACTTGTTTGACCCCAAATGTGTGTAAAGGATCAAGAGCCATTTTGCATCCTTCGAAGAACTCGTCTAGTCCTTCTTGCATGGCTTCTAAAATAATTGCCTCTTTGGCTAAACGTGAATTGTCTGCCTGTAGTTTTTGTATAATGTGTTGTGGTTGTGTTCTCATACTACTATTATACTACATAATACCATGATGTCAACCTTGCTAAGTGTTTGTTTATGAATGATAATTTAAAGCCTTAGGGCACATAAGCACCCTAAGACATGACTTTGAAAAACCGATCTATTAGAATACGATTTTAGTACCAATTGCATACGAGTTTTGATCCTTCTCGTTAGCAGTGGCATTTTGTTCTAACTGGTATTCAGCATAAACTGAAAGGGCACCAGTTACTGGTTGCGAAATTCCAGCAGTGAAATAAGTGTCACCATCAACAACTTCACCGTAACCAGCAGTGATATTGCCCATAGTTGCTACTACTTCATAGCCTTTAGTTTCTGTACCATTATCGTCTTTGATATTGTACATTCCTGTTACAGATGCACTACCTAAGTCGATTGTGCCAGCAATGGCCATGTAATCAACTTCTGTGTTGTTATTCTTAGAATAACCAGCAGTGATTGGACCCATACCAACTGCAACTTCATAAATGTCGATGTCTTTGGTATTTGCTGTGCCGTCCATTTGAACTAGTGTAGAAACACTAGCAGGACCTATTGCATTTGTCCAAACCGCAGTGTTAGATAATCTACTACCTTGGTTGTTGTCTGCATTTGATCCATACATTTCAAACACATCAGTTGCTCCAGTTACGCCTGTGAAAACAGAATTTTGTCTTCCAATTGAAACTGTGCCAACAGCAGAGTTGAATCCGAAATATGCAAGTCTAGATGAAAATGTATCTGAACCAGCATCGTCCATGTCTACTCCAACTTCGATTTTTCCGAACGCACCAATGTCACCTTCAGAGATAGATAGTCCTACTCTTGATGCATTGTTGCCAGAAGTCCAAGTTGCGTTGCCTGAAGTGTCTTCGTTATAGTAAGCCGCATAATTCAACTTACCGTAGATTGATGCATCTACGTCAGGAAGTGTCACAGTCGTTTCTGCTGACACTAATGTCGTAAGTGCAAGTACTCCAGCCGTAGCCGAAGCGATCGTTTTGATAGAACTCATAATTAGTTCTCCTTTTTGTTATTGTATGCCTATTATAGAATCATTGTTGCTAAAGAGCAACACCGAAATGATGACATACCACAAATATATAGTACCATGTTGCCCTGCACTTTAATACTCTGATAAGTTTTCCGTGATGTTTTGTAATCTAATGTAATAGTAAATTACAATATATTGTGGTTAGTGTATTGTTACCACTTCACAGTGTTTGTGTTTTCTAAAGCCAGTGTTCACAACTTCTTCTTCGTTGGAGAACAAACAAAGATATGCTGAGTCTTCGCACATGTCTTCATTGTCGTATGTTAATTTTGATACTATGGCCTTGTTTGTTCTTTTTGGATCTTTATAAAAAAACTCATAACCTTGGAAATGGTCATCGAAGTACACTAAGATATGATCTTCGTTGTGCATAAAAATACTTATTATTCAACGTCTGATCTGTGAGTGATAATTTTATCCACTAGACCAAAGTCTAATGCTTCTTCAGGTGACATAAATTTATCACGTTCCATTGCATCGTTTATTACTTCAATAGGTTTTCCTGTGTGTTCAGAATACATCTGATTAAGACGTGCTTTTATTTTTGTAATTTCTTCTGCATGGATAAGAATATCAGTTGCTTGTCCTGAATATCCTCCCGAAGGTTGATGTATCATTATGCGTGAATTACGCAAGGCATATCTTTTGCCCTTGGTTCCGGCCATTGCAAGTAACGATCCTGCGGAACAGGCTTGTCCAATAACAAGTGTTGCAATATCGCATTTAACAAATTGCATTGTGTCATACATGGCCAGACCAGCAGTAACCAATCCACCTGGTGAATTAATATAGATCATAATATCTTTGTCTGGTGCTTGTGATTCTAAAAATAATAATTGAGCAGACACAATCGCTGACACTGGTTCAGTAATTGGGCCTGTCAAAAATATTATACGTTCTTTGAGCAAACGTGAGAATATATCGTAACTTCTCTCGCCTTTGGCCGTTTGCTCTATTACTACTGGTACTAAACTCATGCTATCAGTATAGCAAAGTTTATGAATTTGTCAATGCCGCTTTCTCGTCTATAATTTCTTTTCTTCGTGCTTTGACTAATTTTCCCATTTCTTGTAGAGCTTTTCTTGCTCTAGTGGCAGATGCCTTAACACCTTTCTCAGTAAATTTTTCATTTTCTGCAAGGTAGTTTTCCATCTGTGTTCTTAATTCATCTGTTGTAGACATAAAATATATCCTTTGTTAAATGTTAATCGTATTGTATTATATGCTCTGCAGGTGTCTATATGCTAGAAAGTGGCTTTGAAAGATTCTATTATCTTTGTTTTTATGCTTTCACAATGAAGATTAGCACTAATATCTATAACAATTCTGTCTTCGGTACTGCCATTGTATACCCAGTGTGGTAATGTGTAATTGTTAATCAAAAATACATCGCCCTCTTTGATCGGAATGTTTCCGCAACCATACATTCCAAAAATATTATCTGTTGACCATTTCAGTGCCACATAAATTTTTGCTAACCCCATGTTATCTATAGCATAATCTCTATGTGGGAATACATATCCACCTGGTGGCAAACTGTATGAATTGACAAGATTGATATCAGCATCCTCCGGTATAATTTTTTTGACTTGTTGTTTGACATATGAGTTATCGTTCACGTACCAATCATAGTCTAATGTGTTCCTGTAATGTCTACATTTACTGTCTTCATCATGTGTATGTTCTTTGCCGTTAGCAGAACTTAAATCCAAAAAGTTTTCAAAATTAGTAGGACCAAAAAATATATTTCCGTTCCAACCTTTGACCTGATATGCATTGTTATCTGAATTCGATTTCCATTTCTCTCGCCAATCAGTGTGTGATAATGTTTCTTCAATATCCTGATCAGAAGGTGTATCAAATTTTATATCTAATTTTAACCAAGGCAGTTTAAGATGCTTTGTGATTACATCGATGTCATATGAATTTTGTGACATAGAATCAGCAAGTAGTTTTGGTATTTTATTTTGTGTCATTTAACCATTCTTTCATGATCATGTTCCAAATAGGCAAATCAATTTGTATCTTCCAAATACCTTGATGTCTTAATTCTGTACAAGGCGAGTATGATAAAGGTGGCTTTGGATTTTGCTCGTCGTACCAGTCTTTGTTATATATTGGAACGAACACACCATTGTATATAAAATGCTGTAGATTTATGTCATCAACAAAGACTTTTTTAATCATAATAACATTGTCATCAATGTCATCTTTATTAGTAAAATTAATCTGTAGATTATCATGGGGTTGCAAGTCAAAGTTTAAACTTATGATATTAGAATGCTGTAATGTTTTTGTGACTTCACTGTGCATAGACGAAAATATGCACACCGGTGGTGTTTTATTAAACTGACAATCTATGTGTAATTTAATTTGCATTTTTTACTAACTCGAACAATTGACCAATAGTATAATCATTTGGCTTGTTACTGTCAACAAGATTACCACTAAATTCAAAAACTTCTATGGTATTTCCATCCGGCCCTATCATTTCTTTTTTGTTATGAATATTAGCAATTCTTTCCTTTTCTAACAAACACAGATAATATTCTTTGGCACTGTCGTTCCCGAATGTATAACAATATGATCCATTGTATCCAAAATATAAATTGTTTGTGATTGTGGCAGGTCTATCTGGATTCTCCTCTAACTGTTCTTTGCTCCATTGTACCACAAAAGGTCTATCATACAATATAAGTTCTGGTATCTCAAAATCATCCAAACTAATAGATTTTAGTATCACTGCTCTATCAGATACTACTACACCATCTTCGTCAACTATTGTCTCATATCCTTGTTTGCCATAGTGTTCTATGTGCAAGTTGTTCTTGTCATGCGGATTTATAGTTGTATTGAATACAAACAGATCATTATTTTTTACTTCACAAGGTCCATCATGTAAAATATTATTATTGATAACAATTCTAATGTTAGGCCACTTGATAGAAAATGTTGGTTGTAATTTGATTGTAATTTTCATCAATATGTTCTCAATGGATCGAAGTCCTGTTGTTCTTCTAATATGCCTTTTTCTCTGTCAAACTTAATTTTGGAGGCATCTACTTTTCTTGCTTTCTCTATCTGTAAATTTTTAACTTCATTCCATGCAATAGACAGAGCTCTAACATAGTTTTTAGACTCAAACACTTTGTAACCAAGTTGTTCAACATAATGTTGTGCTTCAATTCTGCGTTCTAATCTCTCTTTGAAATCTAAACTTGGATTTTGTGTGCATACCCAATCGTTGATGTGATCCTTTGTTGTATTCAAACCGTACTCTTCTGCGTTGTCATAGAGTGGCGTTTGTGGAAGCAAATTCAAAGTAAGTCCTAGATTGATTTCTTCAACTAATCCATTTCGGCCATATTCTGCATAGCGTTCAAAAAACTTTAGGGTTTGATCAAAATCTTCGCGTGTCTCGGTCGGGTATCCTATGATCATTAAAAAACGTACTTTGATGTTGTTTTTAAATATTTCACCAAGGCTGTAATGTAAATCTTCGTCTGTATAGCCTTTTTTCATGTGTTCTCTTACACTAGGACTTCCTGATTCCACACCGATTAACAAAGTACTTGCACCACTGTCTGCCATCTTTTTGAAATCTTCAGGAGGCATTTGTTTCCTACTTCTAACAATAAAGTGCGAGTCCCAAATAAATCTATCTTGTTCTGGCATTGCCAATCTAAATTCTGCAAGTTCGTGAGTCATGTTTCTGAATGCTTTCATTGATCCGTTGATAAGACTATCTGTAAATCGAAATGCTTTTGCTCCATACCTTGCTACTTGAGTTTTGATTTCGGTTGCTATGCTGTGTCCAGATCTAAATTTGTATTTGGGCCACATACTTGCTATATCACAGAAAGTACAAGATCGTACACAACCTCTAGACCCAGTGATTGGTAGAGCTACCAATCCTTTTTTGTTTGTGTATGATGCTAGTTCATAATCAGAATAATCCGGAAAAGGTAATTCGTCGATGTTATCTATCTGTTGTGGTGACTTACCATTTATACCAGGATGATCCAAGTTACCTTTTAGATAAGCCGGCACTGACAGTTCACCTTCACCTCTGATCCATGCATCCATTATTTTTCTATCTAAACAGAAAGGTCCAAATGCATTATCTGTGTTCAAGCCTGCTCCGCCCATAAAAATTTTGATAGCAGGATTTTTAGACTTGATCATGGTTGCAAGTAATAGAGTTGCTCGTTGTGAATTATATGAAAATACAGATATGCCCACTGTGTGTGGATTGTATTTGATGACTTGTTCGGCCCATTCGTCTGCCAAGTTGTAAATCTGATTGTATATTTTTTCAGAGTAAAAATTATGATTAAGAAACCAGTTGTCAATAGGCACTAACTGTTCTCGTTTGTGTTCAAATGCTTTTTCAAGTTCTGCATTAAAGTCAAAAATTTTGCATTGATATCCTTCTTTGACTATGGATGCTTTAACTAATGAGGCACCTGCAGGTGTATAACCAAAATCATCTTGTATCCTAGGTGCAATAACAATCGCAATTCTTTCCATACTTTATTATACTCTATTTTTAAAGTGTTAGCAAGGAAGTTGCGTACGGAAGGGCGTTCTTGTTAGGTAAAGAGCAACGGCTCAGGCGTCCTTTTTTATCTCCGGCGTCACGGTGTGGCGCTACAAAAATATTTATCTACCAAAAATATTTGCCCTTGTATTCTAATAAATTTACCAACGAAACAAATTCTTCTAATTCATAGTGTTTGCCTATGTGTTTGGTTGTTGGTAAGTTGTCTTTTCTTCTTGTAAACCAAAGTACACTTGTTTTATCTAAAGAGAAAGTTTCGCAAAGTTCATCAGCATCTTCAATATAATAATCATATGTGTAATCAAAGTTAAATTGTTTGCTTAACATAAAAAACACTTGAAAAGGAATTTTAGGATACGAGCAAATCTCAGTGTTAAAAGTTTGGGCATCATGAATATATTCCTTAGTCCATCTAAAAGCTGGACGCAAATTCCATACAGGCCATCCTTTATTCATACTAAAGTATATTTCATCTACATCCAAAAGATCCAGATCAATGTTTTCATTGCTGACGGACAACCATGTGGCATCTACAGCAATTTTACATTGTAAATCTTTGGCTTTCTTTATAATATCTAACAATTGATTAGTGTCATACCATGGACATGGGATCTCAAGTATTATAGAACTATTTGGTAATAGTTCATCACTCAACAAATCATATACTTTGGTATCCATACCTTCCAGTATTTCGCCGTTGCCTTCATAATTTTTCTTACACAGAAACAGACGGTCTGCTCTGTTTATGAAAGATTGTAAAGACTCAATAACTCCTGTAGACA
>Ga0208666_1000049_pt1 | contig 50227 bp, 66 predicted proteins | sample 5B_taG_FD_184078 | JGI IMG/M metagenome (GOLD analysis project Ga0208666, IMG submission 184078) | Marine viral communities from the Subarctic Pacific Ocean - 5B_ETSP_OMZ_AT15132_CsCl metaG (SPAdes) (version 2) | ecosystem: Environmental > Aquatic > Marine > Oceanic | place: Pacific Ocean...
CCAACTCGTTGAAATCATGTGAGCGTCTTTTCTCTCACCCACCACCATCCAACTAATCGTGTCTGTGCATGAATTATCTGATGCTGTAATCGTTAACACGTTACCTGACACACTGCCTTTGACCATTGTAAAACCTGACTCATTCGATGTAAAACATTGAACATCATCATTTAACAAAACAAAAGTTCCATCAGTCATTCCGGCAGCAGTATCAATATTTACTGTGGCTGAACCTGCAGATAGAGCTACTCTACCTCTGTAAATTAAATCAGCTTGTGGGCCTTCCAGAAAACTGTGTACAAGATTATGAGTGCTTGCTTTCGATGACAAAGGATGTGGGATTTTGAAACTGCCCGATCCTTTTGAAATAGCCCCTGTGATCGTAAAATCTCCAGAAGGCATCAAGCGCGCTCTTTCTGCTCCGTCTATTTCAAAGAACATTCCTGTCGAACCACCAGCGTTTCCGGGGTCTGCACGAAATGAAAGTTTTCCAGAAGCATCAGTAAAAATTTGTGCGAAGATACTTGAACTGCCATCGCTGTCCTCAAATCGAATCACAGGATTTGATGACTTGATGTGTAAATCATTGCTAGGCGTAACGCCAATTCCAACTCGTCCATTTGATTTGATTCGCACAGCTTCTGTTGCTGCTTCGCTTGCTCCCACTTTAAATACCAAACTGGTTGCATTACTATCAGCAGCAAAATCACCTTCTGCAACAGCTTCAATTCCTGCTGCAACCAAGAGTGCATCTGTGCCTGTGCCTTCGTCTGGGGCTTGGAAATTAATAGCTCCAAGTTTGTCATCAGCAGCTATGTCTGTATCCCCTGCTGCAAGAGTCAGAGTTGGAAACTTATCATCAGCCGTTGCAGCGTGTTTCAATGTCAACCCTGAATCTGCCACATGAGTAAGAGTTATTTCTTGATCGTTACCAAATAAAATTTGCCCACCATCAGCTAAAAACAAATCACTAAATTCAGCAGAAGAACTTCCCAAAGTTGCACCGTCAGCAGCAGAGGGAATAAAAGATGTTTCTGCGGTAAAAGTATTTGTTCGTATTCCAGAAGTGCCGTTATCAATAGCTCCAAATCCACTTGTAATTGACCCTGTATCCAATGCACCTGTGGATACAAGATTAGGCATTGCAGTTATTTCATCGTCAAAATATGCTGCTAAATCAGTAACGGCAACTTGCACCATTGTACCGTTGTCATTTAACACTACACGATCTGCGTCAGCTACAGTAGTTGAAGTAGCAGATGTTCCTCCATCTATAATATTTAATTCAGCAGCAGTTGATGTTACGTTAGTTCCACCAATGTCTAAAGTGGTTACAGATATTTCTCCTGCAACTGTAACAATTCCGTCAGCAACAGTTATTAAATCTGTGTCATCTGTATGACCAATTGTTGTGCCATTTATAACAACATCATCAATATCAAGAGAACCCCCAGATATTAAACCTGTAGTGGTAATAGCAGATGATCCAGTATTGATTGTGCCAAACCCAGATGTAATAGAACCAGAGTCAAGTGCTCCAGTGCTAACAAGATTAGGCATAGCTGTAATCTCATCATCAAAATATGCTGCAAGGTCTGTTACTGCAACCTGTACCATAGTGCCGTTATCATTAAAGACAACTCTATCAGCATCTGCAACTGTAGTAGAAGTGGCTGAAGTGTCTCCATCTATGATATTTAATTCTGCAGTCGTTACTGAAGCACCATCAAGTATTTCTAATTCTGTTTCTGTGATCGCAGCAGAACCTATGGTAAATCCTGTAGCAGTTATAGTGCCATTACAAGTTAGCCCTGTATCTGCAGCATGAGTAAGAGTTATATCATTGTCTGTACCAAACCCTAACACTGCAGAGTCAGAGTCTAGTTTAAGATCATTGCTTACAGTAACTGCTGTTGAGGCATTAAGATCAATTGTTGCCTCACCATCTACACGAAGAACACCATCACCACTTTGTTGAATAAAACTAGCAGTATCACCAAACTGTATTTTTTCTGTAGAAGCAATGAGTATATCATCTGAAAACTCAAAGTAGTCTTCATCTTCTTTCCAAGTAAGAACACCGTCACTAGTATTAGCATTAAAAGTAACTGCTATGTCAGTATCTGCACCTGTTCCAAACGTGATAGTATTACTGAGAAGTTTTTCAATCGCTCCCCCTTCACCATCTGTTCCGTCATGTTGATGCCCACCAGTTTCAAAAGCTGAATCTACCAAACCAAATTCAGTGGTGAAGTCTGAAGCCTCAATAGTTTCGCCATCTACAAAATAGCTAAGACCTTTTGTATAACCTGTACCCATTACATTCTACCTCCCGGTGTAAATTCTAATCCAAATCCTTTCAGGGTATACGTTGGATTACTACTTGAATCTGTAAACTTTAAAGCTACAGCAAAACCTGAACCCTCTACAGATTGTCTATATAAAGGCGTATAAACTAACGCTCCATATTCAGATGAACCATATGTACCACCACCATAAAAAGCTGCACCTGCAGGGTCTTTTAAATCGTAGAGAGCAGGACTAGGTAAAAGAATGTCGCCATAGTCATACTCAAGATTCATATCTACGTCTTTTACAGTTCCTGTGCCTATATAGTTTATGATAATTCTTTGCATATTTTTTCTTCTACCTACATCACCCATAGTATAGTCTACAGTTCTATAGGTAGCAGATATAGCAGTCCCATCAAAGTCACGGCCATTCTCTTGTTTGTAAACAAGCCCACCATCATAATCGCCATGCAAGATTGTTTCTACATTAGATATAAACCCTGAAGCTGCTATACTTGGCTTAATACCTTTAATATCTGCATACTCCCATCCTATCTGTCCTGATTGTGCATTTCTTTTTAATACTCCAATCAGACCTGTCATATTAGCTTCAGTGCCTGAAGTAGTAGGAAAATACATACGGTATTGGCTTTTACTTTTTATAGTATGAGATGATAAGTTAGAGATTTGATCCGAAGTAAGAGAATTTAATCTAGGCTGAACTTGCTTTGAAATTGTGCCTAACTCAATGTCATCAATACGCTCAGTTCCTGCTACTGTTCTTAGTCCATCAGGAGCAAGAAATATAAGATCACCACCTATTTCTTGAATAGTAAAGTGAGATAAACAACCTATGTTTCTAGTTATAGGTTGAACTTGAAAATCTGCTGAACTAGAACCAACAAGCTTATATATTTCATTTTTACAAAATATAATTAAAGCTTCTCTAAATGGTTTAAGACTAACCACATCACTACCAAAGGCTATTTCTCCTGCACCAGATGCTGCACTAAAATCGTTTTCACTAAACGGTGCGCTAAACTTTACAGTGTGAGGCGAGTTGGACATTCCTCCAAAAAACAAATGTCCTTTAAACTCTTGTACAATATCAGGAGCAGTAGGCTTGGTTCCCCCTGCTGAAGCTGTTATTGTTACATAGCTAGAACCATCCCAAATAGCAGCATCATTAACCCCATCTGCCATAGCCAAGTTTTCTGTACCATCAAAATCGTATGTTACAAAAGAGTATCTACCTGCACTAGTTCTATTGGTTGCAATATTAGTCCAACCAGACCCACTAGAGAACTGCACATTTGCTCCTCTTGCTGCAACTACAAATTGATTTTTGTAAGTTGATATGCCTAAAACAATACCACTGCCTGAAAGAGCATTAGTATCAAACTTTTCAAATCCTAATATCTTTGCATATCCACCTTGCACATCTGGCTCAAAATTTTGCAAAGTAGTAGCCTCTCCCGGCTTCATAACAAAAATACTTTGGTCTAAAACTAAACCACCTTCACAATTTACATTGTAGGCTTCAATTGGCATTAAACGGCTCTCATATAATTTTTTTGTTGCACTAACTCAGAACGCATACGTTTTACTCCTAGCTCATAATCTCTAAGAGAAAACTGTGCAGCGTTATCATTACCACGTAATTGATGAGCAAAGTATTTTGCTCTTGCTACAATTACATCGTGAAATCTTTTTGGTATTACAGGAATATCACTAAATACTGAAAGAGGCTCTGGTTCAAAGAATACACCAAGCTCAACTGCATAAAAATCATTATCAGGAGAGGGGCATAAAACAAAAGCATCAAAATTAGTTGTAGATATTTCTTCTGGTTTACCAAACCCACTATCAGGTGCAGATAAAGCACGATAGGCTTTTTCTCTTTTTGATGTGTAGTTACGACTACCTCTGTAGTATTCATCTTTGTCTAAGAAATACAGATACTCACCTGACACATCATTTGGAAATACTTCAATAAAATCTATGTCTACGTTTGCAGAGTCTTCATTACTAAGAGTAATAAACGTTTGTTGAGTAGAGGCAGTAAAGCTAGTGGTTTGTATTCTACCTCCACCTACGTTAGATATAGAAAAAGACTCCGATAGGTCAGAGTCTTTGTCAGAGGAAGAACCTGCAAATACTTTTAAAGTTACTGCAGTTGCGCTACTTGTTCCTGAAGAAAAACGCACTGTTATTCTGTAAGTATCATTTACTACAGTGGGTATAGCCTGATCTACTGTTCCATCATTTAGTCTAAGAACACCTGCAGCATAAGCTAAGTTGCCACTAGATGCATTTGATAATGCAGGAGTGCCAGAGGTGCTTGTTCCTGCAGGGTTGGTTGATCTTGAACTCCAATAGTCTGATAGAGTAAATGCTTTATCAAAACTACCATTTGTAATTAAGTTACGACCTATTATAAAAGCAGTATCAAAATCAATATCTGTACAGTCAAGAATGTTACCGCTTGTAGCTGTAGCACTAGAAGATGCACCTGTTAAAGTTTCAGAACTTTGAAATATACCATCCTCTACTTCAAGTATAAGAAAAGAAGGACTAATCTTTCTTACTATTCCTATAGCACTGCTAGTTCCTCCTGTAACTCTTTCGTTCATGGTAAATGCACCTGATACAGAAGATATTTTTATTTTAGTAGGAAACTTGTATTCTCTTCTTCCACCAAACAAAGTATAGTTTACTAATTCATAATTGTATGGCCATTGATTATGCTCATTGTTAATATCACGAATAGCCCTGTTGACATCTTCTCTAACAGTCTTTTGAATACCACGGGTTCCTGATAAACCTACAGCAGAAGCTGCAATTGTAGTTTCATTTAAGTCTAAAAGCACTGCATTTATTAGTTCAGCATAATTCATTTTCTTTGCCCCCACTCTTTATGCAGATAATTTCTTATAAGTTCTATTTTTACTTTAATCATTTTAGCCTGTTCAGAATTAAGTTTTTCAAGAAAGTCCCCCACTTCAACTACATTTTTTAATATAAAAGAACTTTCGTAAGAAGCACAAGAAGACATCCAACCTACAATATTATGTCTAACACCTTTTGTTACTTCTTTAACACCGTGAGGATATATTATAGGAAATATTATCGCTTCACCTGCTGCTAATTTTTTTCCTACTTGTCCTATAGGAGTTTCTACTATAAACTCTCCACCCTCATACTCATCTTGTAAACATATGCTCCATCCATAATCAAAGTACACATTGTTTGATTTAGGAGAAGCTCTAAAAGAATCTATATGTAAATCGTAATAGTCACCTGATTTATATTTATTGTAAAAATTTATTGATACTCTGTTAGGGCAGTAAACACTATCAATATAAAAGCTATCATAAAATCTACTTGATATTAACTTTTTAACTTCATCTGGCACTGAATTAGATTCTGTGTTTTGTTTATTAACACCTGTATTTTTTCCATCTTCATAAGTTTTATCTTTTGGAAGATGATCTAAACAGAACTTTACATCTTCATCATTTAGTAATTTAAAAAACATATTTTACTCCTTCAAAGCAAATCACAACAAAGAGTGTGAGGTTTTTAAAAGGAACCCCACAAAACCTTTAGTGCATTACGTACCCGAAGAAACAGTTGCCGCTTCAGTTAGTGGGTTGCGTGAAATGTCAACCAAACAAACATGAATACGGAAACGTGCAGCACTTTCACCAGACGATCCACCATCAAGGATAAGAGCGTCAATAGTGTCAGCACTTGTGAGGATACGTGCGTTAGAACCTGAAGCACCGACTGCTGCTTCAAGAAAGGGTGTGAACCCTGCGGCAAGTGCAGAACCGTCAACAAAACAGTCTACATCACCACCAGTTATTCCAACATCCAAAGTAATTTGACCATTGCCTCGTGCTTCAAGAACTTCTAAAGCACCTGCAATAATCATGCTATCAGCAGGGACATCAATCAATTGAACAACGTCACCACCTGTGCCACCATCTGCAGTGTCATGGACCTGAGAGGTAATTACATACGGAGTAGGCATACGAGATGGATGACCTACGGTTCCTCCACCTGAAATAGTACGATCAATAGTAGCCATAATCTATGCCCTCCTATTAGCTGTAATCAACTATGCCAAGGACAAGGGCTTCAGGACGAAGTACCTTGCGACCAAAGACATGAAGACCACGTACAACGTCAGCAAAGGAATCAGGATCACGGATGGCCTCTGTTTTAGCAATCTGAGAAGCAGTTGCTGTAGAAGAAATATGACCTGCGAGAACTACGTTCTCTCCTGTTGCGACACCACTCACAGACACCATATCTGTAGTTGTCGTAGCATCTGCAGATTGTCGCAGTGCGTTAGACTTATACAGAGTGAAGCCCATGATTTTTTGATTGGTTACAAGACCATTACGAAGAGGTGATACTTGATCGCCAGTTACTTGAACTTCAACGATTTTAGCACCTGCTTTGTAAAGGTTCTCATAGACACGAGGAGGGGCTACAAACCAACGACCTTCTTCTGGTACGTCTTGCTCGTCAAGCTTACGTGCCATAAGTGCCATGAGGTTTACAACATCATCACCTGCATCTGATCCTGCTACTGTTACAGGAGTACCCCCAGTACCAAGATTAGAGTCAGTTTCAACTGTGCCAGAAGCACCTTTGATACCTGCATTATCAATCATGTTTTGAAGGATGTTTTTGTCAAAATTACGCTTTAGTGAAAAAGCACCAGAAGAGGTTGACAGAGCCTCAAAGTTTACATGAGACTGTCTCTCTTCTATATCGTCCACTTTAAAAGCAAACGCATTGGCCTGATCTACGGTCAATTGAATTTCATCATCTGCGAGGTCTTGCGGAGTGACCACAGAACCACGAGTGTAAGATGAAATGGTGACTGTTGGTTCTTTAATAATACGAACCGTGTCACCAAAGTTCTCAATTTCTCCTGCATAGTCAGTATTTGTAATATCTTCAACTACTGATGCTCTACGAAAAAATTTAAGAACCTTTTGGCTATAGATTTCGGCCTGAAAATTACCCGAAGGTAAACTACCGTATCCGGCTGCAGTTCCTACTGCCATTTTTCAAGCTCCATTAATTATTAACGATACGACCTTCTATACGAGCTTGATCAATTTCCTTTTCATATTTCTCAAACTCGTGTGGTTTTAACCTACGTATCTCTGATGCCGTCCATGTTTTTTTATTAGCTGTAGAATTTGTTGCAACATTAATAGGAGCAGTACGTGTAACTGCCTCTGCTGCTGCAGCGTTTCCTTGCTTACGTGGACGACCACGTTTTGTTTTTTTGCCAATGTCGGCTTTATACAAGTCTAGGACTCGTGAAGCCCATTTAACGTCTGTGCTATTTTTTAAAATGCCATCTGCTATACTAGGTGGCTGCGCTTTGACCCATTCCTTAAATTCATCTGACTGTTTTATTTTAGGAAAGTCATCATGCAGAGCTAGTAATTCTTGATAAGCACTTTTAGCTTTTAGCTTCTCTTCTTGCTTATTAAGACGACTTACTTCTGAACGAAGTTCTTCAATCTCTTTTGTAGCACTACGAGTACTAAGAGCTTCAACTACATTATAAACGTCAGGATAACTTTCTTTAAATGATTCTATATCATCTTCACTAATTGTAGGTTGCGAAGTTTTAGAAACTAAAGCGTCCTTTTCTTCTTTCCACTCATGCAACTTAGAGTCATAGTGTTTTTTTAAATCATCATAACGTTTTTTGTAGTCATGTTCTTCTGTTTTAACTTCAGTCTTTTGTTCTTCAGTCTCCACAGAAATAGTTTCATCTTGCATAAACGTTTGGTCTTCCTCTAGGGTAGCTTCCTCTTGAACTTCTGGAGCATCTTCTTTGTAAACATCTGCTCTATAAGCTCCTTTGTAAGGGCCTAGATTTTCTTGTTCTACTTCTTGTACTTGTTCTACCATTTTTCCTCCTTGCAGGGCCTAGACAGGGTAGCTGCTTGTTTGGTAGTATCTAACGCAGGGCTGTAAAAACAGGTAGCTGCGATTTTTCAGAAACAAATTATTTTGCTTCTTGAAACTCTTTAAACTTTTCTATCGCCCACCATAGTTCCTCGTGGCGCATCTCTGTATCTTTGTGCTTCAATTTCTTTTATTCTATCTAAACCGGGACGCATACTTCCTTTTGTTTGTCTTTTAGAACCAATACCTCCCACTTCATCAACTGTATCAAAGATATTAAATTGTTCTAATGTAAGTCCCTCGTCTGGATTAGGGGGAGGGTCGTTTTGTTCAACTGCTTCTGCTAAAGCATCTGCTCTCTCCTCTTTAGAAGAAACACCACCCACTTCATCAAATGTATTATTAGAAGGAACACCACCCACTTCATCAAATGTATTATTAGAAGGAACACCACCCACTTCATCAAATGTATTAAAAGTATTTACTTTTTTATTTGTTCTAGATAAAAAGGAGTTTACATTTTTTGCATATCCTTCTTTTCTTTTTGTCTTTTTCTCATCAAAGATTTTTTTAAGTTTTTCTAGGGTGTTTACTTTATATTTTTTAATAAATTTTTTACGATCTCTTTTATAAAGTTTTCTTATAGCTTCATTTATTACTAAAGGGTTTTCAAAAAGGTCCATAAATTTGTTTGCTACCGTTAGTGCATTGTCAGAAGCAAAAGATTTTCTAAGTTTTTTTCTATTTCCGGGACCTATATCAGAATTTTTAGCAATAGGTACCTTTCCTGTAGTTTTGTTATTTATCATATCCATAGCAAAATCAATTTGAGATTCTGCTGAATTTTTTTTGTTTCTACTTGTTAAATACTTGTTATAATCTTCTCTCATGCTACCAGAGAATTGAAAAAGTCCTTTTCCTGCTCCTCCTTTTTCCTGTTTTTCATAATCAAATGAGTTATCAGTTTCATGGGCTATATTTAACATTATACCTGCAACAGCCTCTGCTCTAAGGCCATATTCAGATATTAAATAATCTTCAATACTATTTCTTAAGGAGTCTGCATCTTTTACTTTACTACCCTCATTCATTTTAATCCGCTTACCAACAGCAGCTTGCATTTGTTGTTGTGGACTAGCCTCTTGTTGTTCTTCTTTTCTTTCTGCTAATTTTTTTTCTGTTTGCTTCTTACCACGATTATTAATCTTCTCAAGAAGATCATAACCAATCTCTTCTGCAAGCATTCTTGGTATATATATTTCTTTATTTGATATGGCTATGGGAACCTCACCTTGAACCTGTTGTTGTGGTTGTGTTATTTCAGCTAATTCAATCATAATTCCTGTCCTTTCCTCTAAAGACTTTAAGTTAGGTTTAATTATCCTTTCTATAAAGTCTCCATAACCAAATTTCTTTAAGGCTTCAACATTAACTACAAATGAGTCATTTTGTGCTTCCATAGGTATATCATCAGCAATTCCAGAGTCATCTTTACCTTCTACGTTAATTGGTCCAGTAGTTGCAACAGGTTCATTTGGTTGATCACCAAGAGCCATCATTTGTCGTTCTACTGGTGACATTTCGTCAGTTTGAGGTGCTTCTTGTTCTGGTTCAGTAATTTTTTCAGTAGGTTCTTCCATTGGCTCTTGTGGCTCTTGCACTGGCTCTTGTGGAGGTTCCTCTGTTATTTGTAGGCTAACCCCCATGACAGTGGCTAAAGCACGTATGGCCTCTGGTGGAGTTTGTGTTAAAATTGTTTCCACCATAGATTTTTCTTCTTCAGGAAGAGCTTCAAAGTTTTCAATAAATTGTTGTTCTGTTATTTGCATATTTATTTACCAATTACCATCATTTTCTTCATCAAAGGAATAATTATCATCATAGCCCCCTGCAGCAGCAGCACTAGCACCACCACCACTAGCACCACTAGCACCACTAGCACCACTAGCACCACTAGTACCACTAGTACCACTAGTACCACCACCACTAGTACCACCACCAAATAGCGAATCTCCTAATTGTCCAAATCCTGCTGCTATTCCTGCTAAAGCCTCTTCAATACTATCATAACTAACAGTTGGATCTCCAAACTCATCTATATCTCCAAAATCAAATCTGGCATTATCAGGAATGTCTGGAAGAGTATCAAAAGTCTCACCATAATTAGACATACCATTTATTGATGATAAATAATCAATTCTATTTAATTCTTTTTGAACAGGGTCTTGTGTTATTTCCATCATTTCAGTAAGAGGTTCAGTGGCTAGTAAATCTTGGTTAATCCCAAAAGTGACAAAATTTTCTTGTTGAATGTCTAAGCCTTTACCTATTTGCTCCCTATTATTATAAATATTTCGTGCTATTTCTTCACGCCTGTCTTGAAGAAATGCTTGTTCTTCAGGGTCCATCATATCAAAAAAACCAAAGTCAGGATCAACTCTTGAGTTTCCATGCAATGCATCTGTTATGTTAGCGGCTATACTATTAGGATTACTAAGATCACCCAACTTACCTACATCAAGAGTAACCCCATCAACTGATACTATATCTGTACCATAACCATGACCAACACTAATTCCATTCCCTATTTCTCCAAAACTTCCTGCTCTACCTATTTCAGCTTCTAACTCATATTCTTTTTGTAAAGTTTCAGTAAATCCTGTAACATCTGCAAGCGCAGAGCCTAATGAAATTGCTGTTCCTATACCGGGAACTGCACCGAACATACCCGGAGCACCTGCTAATTTACCTGTACGTGCATCTGTTACATAATTATAATTATTAATACCACGAACTTGATTTATTTGAGGAGTTGCAGTTCCCATAGTTGCTTGGTTACTAAAGGCTGTTACTCCTCCTTTTAAAGTATCAACAGGGTTATTAATAAAATCAGTTACTACTTGACCTACGTTTTTAATACCCCCTGTTACTTGATCTACAAGGTTTCCTGATAAAAGATTTGAAAGACCTTTTCCTGCTGCTAATGCATTCGAGGCAAAATTAAGTGCTCCAATAGGATTACTTATATCTATACCTTTAGTAAAATTATTAACAGCACCATACAATTGATTTACTGGCGAAACAGCACCTAAAGCTAAACTAGTGCCTACTCCTTTTGCAAGGTCTGATACAGAGGCTCCTCCTATTGCCCCTACAGCTACACTAGGACCAAATCTAGAAACAGCTAAAGAACCTGCACTTGGAAAACCACCTTCAACATTTGGTGTTTCACTAACTGAATCAGAAGATAAACCCAACTCTGAACCAGTAGTTTCTACTACAGGAGGTGATGTTTCTTTTACTGACTCAAAATCAGATAAGTCTACTCTAAGTTGATTATTAACATCTCCTAAGACCTGTTGTCTAAAAGCTTCAATGCTCATAGGATCATTATAATTAATATTATTAATTAAATTTCCATAAGTTTCTTCAATTTGAATATCAAAAGTTGAAGAGAAACTTAAAGGTTGATCTTTACGTTTTTTTACACCTAGCTTGTCAAGGTCTAATGATATATTAGTACCGCCTGTTACATCAATGGTGGCTTCAGGAATTTGCTCCATAGAAATAGGTTTTGGAGCACTTGAAGTCCTTGCTAAAGCTTGTTGAAGTTGTTGTGTGCTAGTCGCCACTCTTTAAATAAACCTTTTGTTGTTCATTAACTTGATCTTTTAAGCTAATTAAATAATCAACCAATTGGAGCTTGCCCTGCAGCCGCCTCATCTCTAAGTCCAATTGTTCCTTCATTAGCTGATCCTGAAGGCTGTTCTGAAGTTCCTGTAGGTGATCCTTCAGGCTGTCCCAAGGGGCTTGGCTGTTGATTAGCGGCAGGAGCACCTTGCACGTTTCCTTGTTGAGCATTTAGTCCTCTCAATACTTCTGCAAATATCTGTGCATCATTTATATCATTTACGAGTAAATCAGGATCAATGTCCTGTGATATTGCAAGTTCTCTTACTAAGTTAGGTATTTTTACAAACGGAGCAAGCATTGGATTCATCACAGTTTGTAGTAATGTTACTAACCTTTGGCTACGCACTTCTTTTTGCATAACAGCAGAAGTTCCTTGTGGTTTAATTTCAAGATCACCTTTAATATCAGGTCTGTCTTGATTAAACTGCATATTCCAAAAGAACATAGACTCTCCCATAGGTTTAAGAAGAAAGTCATCAATATTTTTAATAACAGTTTTAATACTAAGATTAGCACCACCAAGAAGCATACTTAGTCCTGCAGCAGTACGTCCTGTGCCTGACACGCCTGTTTGACCATGCATGATGCTAGGAAGTCCAGTCTCTTCATCTGCTAATTGTCTAGCAGCTTGATACATCTGTATATTTTCAGGAGCAGTATTAGGAAACTTAACTGCATTAATTGCAGTCCCTGTAACTCCTGATTGTCTTCTAAACACTTTGCCGGGGTAAATATCGTAGTTTTGTCCCGGCACAAGTGATGCTTCATCTACATCAAATACCACATTACCTGCAAGAGCTAAGTTATCAATAGCCATACGAATGTGACCATTCATAAGCAACTGTGCATCTTCCATATTTTCAGGTATACCAACTCCAAACAACTGGTATGGATTTATTTCATAAGGAACAGCAAAGAAAGGTATGCGATATGGTGTAAAAGGATTTAACACAAGTCTAAGAACCATGTTACCACAGACCCATGCATTTACTGGCACTTCTGTAAGATCATCCATATCAATAGGAAGACCCATATCTGAAGCTAAGTTTGCATCAAGATTACCCCAATATTCAAGAACTTCAAAACGATCATTACTCTGTTGCACTTCCATATTTTCATTACGAATAGTATCTTCAAAGTATTTGTCATCATAATTAGGACCTTGATCTAAACAGGCTGCTATAGTTTCAGGATTAAAGAAAGGTTTATCCATAAGATCACGCATTTGACTAGGATTAAACCTGTGTCTTTGAACAACATAAGAACAATCATGTACACTTGTAGCAGCAGGATCAGGATAGAAACTCCAACATGAAACAGATTCAAGTCTTGGAACTACCTTTTTGTAAGGCATATATTGTTTATCGTCCCAATTATGAACAGTCTTTGATTCATTAAGAGGTCCTTTTACAACTCCTGTACCTAATAAAGCACATTCAAATATAGAGTTACGGAAAACATTTGTTGCATTGTTTTCGTGAAGTTGATCGTGTATTATTTTTTCTAACAAACGTGCAGTTTCACGAGAAGGGCTAATGGTAGGCTCTCCTATACGACTAGGCCCTTCAGCAAGGTTAGCCCCCTCATATTTATCTTGCAACCCTCCTAAAAATGTAGCTTCAGTTGCTCCCGGCTTTAATTCTTTACCATCACCGGGAAATCCAAAAGGACTTTCAGGAACTTCTTCTTGTTGTGCCTGTCCTGTAGTATCAAGATGTGCAAATTCTGCTACTCCCTCTGGAACAGGGCTTGATTCAACTACAATGGGAAACTTCTTGTTTGCAAATAAAACATCAACTATTTGCCCATAAGCAGCAAGAACTTTTGTTTTTGTAATCTTTAAAAATACTCTGCTTCTTTCAGAATCACGAAATTGTGTATCCCCATCATAGATACCACGAAAGTTTTTATATGCTTTTAGCCAACGTTGTTCATGCTGATAACGACCTGTTTCAGCATCTTCAAAACGTGACCTTACTGTTTGTGCTACATTGGTAGCAGTCTCATCTATAAAGACTGCACCAACTGCATCTCCTAGTGGCGAATCAGCCATGAGGTTTCCTTTTTATTAGTAGTCGCGTTGCTCTGCAAGTGAATCAAAGTTAGCATCAATCATGTTCTCACCTTTACGTGGCATATCTACCTGTAAAGCTTCACGATCAATAGGACCCACTAGCATTTGATCTAGCCCTTCACGAAACAATTGTGCTTCATTTTCACTTGATAGTTCACCTTGTTTTTTCATCATTCCCATGATGTATCCTGCGTCATTATTGTAATTCATAGCTTTCTCCTTTTAGTAGCCAAATACAGAATCAAAAGCTTGAGGTTGTTTTTCTTTTATCTTATTCATCATAGAATTAATGGTAAGATGTCCTCTAGCTCTAGTCATGCACATATAGCGCAGTGCATCATACGCATGGTCATCCGCTTTTGTATCTACATCTTCAGGATTAGACTTAGATAATGGAAGACTAGATAGGGTGCGAATGAGGTCAGTGCAAGTAGAAAGTATTTTTATTCTTGGTTCCTTACTAATAGGATCAAGTTGTAATCTACGATGCAACTCCATTTTTCCTGCTAACCTGTTACGATCTGAGGGGGTAAACCTAGCACCACAACGTATTAAAGTTTCTGCAATACTAGGCCCTGTGCCTGTTCTATTCCAACACGAAGCATCAAGAACAGAGTGATACATTTGAGGATCATCCCCTTCAATATTGATAATTATGTTTGCAAGGTTTTCAGCAGTTTGTCCTTTACCATAAAATTCTTTGTAAATCCAAAGAGTATCATCCCAATCTAAAGCACCCCAAAGTACGCAAGCAGGGGCAGAGTATCCATAATCTGCTGCACGAAGTCGAAGCCAGTTAGTAGGTATTTGAACTTGAGATGCTTCAACAACATGAATGCCTCTTGAAAACTCTGGGAAGGCTGCTCCCTCTGCAACATCCCAATCCCCGTCAAGAAGCCTTCTTCTTTCCACTTCTGGGAGAGATCTTAGCATGGCTTCATATTCACCACTTTCTGCTAAGTAGGGGTTATCAGTCAACCTTGCAGGAATAAACTTACGAAGAAATAAAGGTTGACCTGCTTTTCCATTTGGTGCTGACTCAGGCCACACTAAAGGATGACCAGTTTCAACGTCTGTAGCTGCAAATGGTGTATTAGCAGGGGCAGGATCAATATACATTTTCTTAACCCACCATCCCCCTACACCACCGGGGTTGCCTGTGCAACGCATATAAGCATCAATATCTGAATCAGTGGTACGAAGACGAGAGCGTAAGTATTCCCAAACGTAAGGAGTTGGGTAATGTGTAATCTCATCAATACCTATCCATGTAAACGCTTGTCCTTGATACCTTGTAACATCTTTGTCTTTGTCAAGGTATGAAAACCATGCGGTAGCACCAGATGGAAACTGCCACATCGCTTTGGATTCTCTAAAGACTGCACCGGGAAAAGCTTTTGGATAAAGTTGTTTACTTTTATCAACAAGCTCTGTAAGTTCGTCCAAAGTGCGCCTAATAATAAGAGCACGATGATTGGGGTTATCACAATACCGAAGAAGATCAGCAAGCAAAGCATAAGACTTACCGCCACCTGCAGCCCCACCATAGAAAACATCCCTTTCAGGACTTGCCAAAAAGTTTGTTTGGGGACCTGAATTAGGTTTGAAAACAACATCAGCTTCATTCTCCACAAGTTCTCTTACAGCTTTCGGCACATTATTTAGTGTGCTCTCATCTAATACCTTTGAACCTTTAGAATTAAAGATTGCGTTTTCAACCTTTTTTAAATTCTTTTCTTTTTTCTTTACTCGTTCTCTTGCTCGTTCTGCTTTTTTGGTAGCCGCTTCTCTCGCTTTTTTAGCCTTTGATACACTTCTTTGCGAGACTCTTCTTGCTTTTTCTGCACGAGAAACGTTGTAGTTGCCTTTTTTACCTTCAGCAAGTTTAGGCCGTCCTCTTTTTTTAGTTTCTGTCATTAATCAATATTTAAATATATAACAACGCCTATCGTAATAAGCATACCAAAGAAAGCTGCTATTAGTACGGCTAAACCTATTCCTTTTAGAATCTCTACTTTTTTTCTACGTTTATTAGCTGCTTCTTCTTTTTCTTTTTTTACTAGTAATCTTGCTTCCCTCTCGTACTGAAGAAATTGTTGCCAACTACCCGGATTTCCATATAGCTGCATAAATTCACGAAGTTCTTCACGTTGTTTTTGTATTGTTTGCACATGGATTAATCTATCCATAGCTGCTTGAGAAGTTGAACTTCCCATAACTTTTTGTTTATTATTTTCTTCTTGTACTTGTGAACAACCTCTAGCCCACATACTTAACTGTTTACTGCAATCTGCTACATCACGGCCATTTTGTAAAAGTTGTTTCACTTCTCCAAAGGCTTTATTAGCAAGTGCAATTCCGCTAATTATGGTTACTGGATCAACCATTAATATTTAACCTTACGAGGTGCGCCTCTTTTATTATAAACTTTACCTCCTTTTGCAAAATTTAAATTTAAACCTACTCTTGCTCCATATGAAGGCTTGTTAAATTTATTGTCTGTTATAAACCCTCCGACATCAACCCTTGCTTTATCCGACAATTTTTTTTGTATTCCTGCTCTGTATTGTGTTCCAAAAGGACTCATGCCCACTCCAAAAGAACCTCTTGTTTTCTTATCAAGTGGTATTCCTACTTCAGTATCTAAAAACTTTTTAGATAAATTAACATCAAAAGTTTCCCCTCCAGAACCTGTTACTTTAATTCCTCCTCCTTTTATTTGACCGCTACGTATATAAAGAGGAGCTAGTTGAATACTAGATGGCAAATTTTTATTAATTTGTTCTACAAGTTTATTATAAGCAAATCGTTGACTCGTATTTTGTAAATATTTAGTTTTATTTTCACCTGAAAACAAAACTTGTTGTGTAAGAGCAGTCGCAAGTCTTGCATCTTTTCTAAGCTCTCTACCTGAAAAAGTTTCAGTAGCTCCTATTTCTTTTATTCGTGCTTTCTCATCTACTTCTTGTTCAACTGTTAGTTCAATAGCCTTTGCAACAGTGTTCATGGCTTCTTTTCTCACTTGTGCTTGAGACTTAAATGTAGGAGATTTATAATCTACATACCCTATGTCTTTTGGAAAGTAATCATTACTCATTATGATCTTCCTGTAAATACTTCTCTTACAGATATAAGAATATTGCCATCTGAACCTGAAGTTGTTTTAGCTTGCAACTTATCTCCTTTTGATAAAGTAATACCTAAATTGTCTAGCCTTAAAAAGTCATTACCTGCTATTTGTTTATTGTTTACAATCAAAAATTGTGTAGTAGTTGATCCCTCATAAAAGTACAAAAACCCATTTATATTACTGCTAGTAGTGTTACAAATAATTACAGAATCCACAATAGCTTCAAATTGACCGGGAAGCGTATAAATGTCCACTATGGAATTTGTGAGGGCTTTCGCTACTGATCTTCTTTTCTCTGCCATTAGGTATTTCTTTTTCTAATAATTTAACCGATCTGTATATCTTTTTACCACTTAAAGTATGAATTACCCCTGCATTTGGAAGTATGAGAGGTGATTCTGTTATCTCAATTGAAATGATCTTCATGGTTTATGACTACAGCCTCCTGTTTAGCTTTGTTTGGAAGAAGAACAACACCATGCAATGCGGTAACATTGTGTTCAACTGTTTCTTTTTTACCCAAACCTACTCTGTTTAATATGGACTCTGCAGCTTTTACTTTCAACTCTGCACGAGGAATGTTACCATCATCATCCAAAGCATTTATCAAACCCATTGTAGCTTTCATAGAATTAGCGGCTAACATTTGTTGTGCCGCATCTATTATTTCAGAAGAAAGAGAACGCATAACTGCAGTGCCTGTATCTTTTGCATATCCTGCTTCTCTCAACGCTGCTTGATTATTACCACCGTTTTCAATAAATGCAGCAAGATACGTAGACTGTTTTTCAGTTAGTTCACGTTTCTTTTTCTTTTGCCTAGCTAATAGATTTGATACCATTACGCATATATCTCTTTTGTACTAGTGGTTGCACCTATTTCTTTTGACTGCCCATACCGATCATAAACTGTTACAGAAGATTCAGAAACTGTGGTAACAGGTCCTTCCGTAGAGTATTTACGAGTAACATGAGTTATGTTGTCTCCACCAGAATTAATTGTGTAGCGAGTATAGAACTCCACAGGCTCTACACTTCTATTCATCATTGTATGGTTGACTGGTTCTGTCAAGTTAAGCCATCTTTGTTTTACGAACACCACCGCCCATTGCATAGGCTTTCATTTTGGTGTTTTTACCTCCCATAGCTCGACCTTTAGCTTTCATCTTAGTATTCTTACCACCCATAGCCATCATGCTAGTAGGACGAGAAGTAGAGCCTTGCATCATGTTTTCATCCATTCTGCGTCCCATGTTTGGTGAAGCCATACCTGTCATGCCACCGTACATCATAGGTTTCATTTTGGTATTCTTGCCACCTACTGCTCTGCCCTTGGCCTTCATTTTGGTATTCTTACCGCCCATTGCTTTAAAGCCCATTTTATTACGAACCGTCTTTGACAATTTAGACAAACCTTTATTATCTTCAGGCACATCTTTTAAAGGGCCTCCTTTAGCCATGTACTTGGTATTTTTACCACCTTTAGCCATATATTTACTCTTCTTCATCTTCTTGCTCCTCCGCATATAAATTATTAAACGTTACATTTGGGTCCATGTAACTATCATGTATTTCTGCAGTGTGGAGGTATTGACTTGGTGCAAAATCTGGTGCGCCTTCACCAGTTACCCACAAGGCAGGGTTTGTTGCACGTACTCTGTTGTTTGGTAAGGCAACTATGTTACCTGTAAATTCACCTGCATCTATTAGTTCTAGTACGTGCGATTGTTTATGTTGTGCAGGGTCATCTGAAATATGTGAATCTGTGTAGTCTACGGTAAACATATATCTACCTGTATAAAACTCTCCACCTATCTTACATATCCAAGGGCTAGAAGAAACACGATCTAACACCACTACAGAATGATTTCGTGAAGAACAGTCCCAAGGTTGGACTAAATGGGTTGGCATCATCTCAGGCCACTCTTCAAGGGGTATATCTGCCACTAGAGAGGCTATTGGTAGCCTTGCCCACATAGCACCCCCATGAACGTTCTCCTCTTCATTACAGCCAGTAAAGACTACCTGAAAGCTAAGACTACGATCTGGTATTGTATTTACTGCAAATGCAAGAGCATGAATGTATTCACCTTCATACTTCTCATGGTTGTGTGTAAACTGTTTTCTTACCCAACATTTAAAGTGAGGTATGTTTGATATTAAATACGACATTGAGGCATCCTTTTCTAAACGCCTCCCTTATTATTATTAACAACGCCATCTTTTTCTAGCTTGGCGTAACCTTGAGTTAGGGTTTTTTGCAGCTTTTGGAAACTTTTTCATTTGTCCTGCTGATCTTGCACAGAAAGACTTTCTTCTTTTTGCTGCTTTACTTCCCGGTTTTACCTTTCCTGTTACTGCAGTTTGTAGCTTTGATCCGGGGTTTTTCTTTCTGTAGGCTGCAACCCCTTTCTTAGTCATACCTGCACCAGATTTGGTAGGACGTTTATGACCACCTTTGATGGTCAATCCTTTCATTCCTGTTCCTTTACGCTTTGGTTTTGCGGCTCTTGGCATTTGAATATTTCTTCTTGAATGTTCTTACGTTGGTAGGCTTGCCTCCTACTCCTTGTGCTTTTGCTCTCTTCCTTGCAACAGCACTCCGAATCTGACCTTTGCTCATGCTCTTTGCAGTAGACCTTGGTACGCATTTAGGATACTTTCTTTTACTGCCTGTAGCTGATTTACGACCACACTGTTGAAATTTACCTTTTTTCTTTGGTGCGCCTATGTCAACCCAATCACCCTTTGGGCCTTTTCCAAACCATTCTTTTAAACTCACTTGTATGTACCACCACGTTTCTTATAGGTACGTACTAGCCAAGCATTTGCATATGCCGAAGGGTATACCTTGAACTTACGTTTAGCTTCTGCTTTTACTCTTGCATAAAGTTTAGGGTTGGCAGGAGTAGGAGAACCTTTTTTACGCTTTGTTTTTGGTTTTGCTTTTTTTGCGGCCATCTTTTAGTTTCCTCTTTGCTTCTTTTGCGATACGAGCAACTTCAGTTTTACCCATTACTTTTGCACGTTGTTCCATCACAGTAAGTATTTGTATTTTTCTTGCGTAAGGTTTTTTTATTCTTTTTACTTTTGCAACTGTGGCTCTTGCATCTGCAGGAGTGGCAAACTTAATACTAACCGTATCTTTAGGATTCTCATCTGTGTAGAGTCTACGACCACTACCTTTTGGTTTTTTTCCTGTTCCCTTTTTTGGGTCCTGCTTTTTTGGCATGGCTTGTCTTATACCTTGTGCGTTGATCTTTTTCTATCTTTGCAAGAGTTGCTGCTTGTTTAGCATGAGTACGTGATGCTTTCTTCAAACCCTTGACTACCTTTTTTAATGGTTTTGTGTAGTGAGGCATGGCTAACCAAAATCCTTTTTGGTTTCAGGACAAGAACATACTCCACAGCCACAGTCTTCTGCATCACATACAACTGTATCACAGTGGCAGGAGTGTTTACAAGATGAACATTCCATACTAATTTCCATTTTATAAGAATAACCGTAGTTTATCTCTATACTCCCTTTTTTATTTTTTGTAGGAGTGTGGAGTTGTAGACAAACTCTGGGCTAATTGTTAGTATACACACCCAGAAGGGGTCTGTCAAGTCTTTTTTTATAAAAAATTAAAAAAAAAATTAAAAATAGTGAATTTTTTACTTGACAACTTGCATTTTGAACTGTATAATAAGTTTACTGCTGCACAGGAATAAATATACTATGAACCCCCTTTTGATTAGCCCTCGATTCCCTTTTGATTAGCCGATGATTCCCTCACCAATCAGATATCGTGTATTTTGTTACTACAAAAATATTCCAAAACCTGTAGTTTCCATCTTTGTAAACAAAAAATTAGCCCTCGATTTTAGAAAACAGGTACGTAGAGAGCAAAAAGATATTGAAAATGTAATAATATACGATGAAAATGATGCAAAAGTCTATGAAAATTAAAAAAAAATTAAAAAAAGGTAAAAAATAGAAAAATTATATGGGGATTGCATATAGATATATGGGTACCCCTAGTGGCCCACGCCTACCTGTTGCATTATTGCAACTTTTTTTTTATTTTTGTGACATTTTTGTACTAGCCTCTATAACGTCTATATCTGCTCGCTAGTAAACATCTCAGCCGGCCGATACTATACCTAATAAAAACCGAACAACGCCTTTTTTAGGGTGTTTATGGGGCGTGGTGGCGTATCATACAAAACAACCCCCTACCGTCATAATCTCGTTTTATTATGCGTATTCAATACCTTAATTAATATTCTCTGAATAAAAAAAAACCCCACCAAAAAGGCAGGGTTTAGGGCAGAAGATTATTTATTATACTTGTGTAAATTCTACTTTGGACATATCCAAAACTTCTTGTGTGTCTGGCTTATCATAAAATCCAGAAACGTAAAATTTACCATTCGACTTAAAACATAAAGGCATATCGTCACCATCGGGGTGCTCATAAAAAGCAATTCCAGATACTGTGAATAAATAAGTCATTAAGTAATCCTCCATAAGTTAATTTAAATATTAACTAAAGCTATAATCTATTAAAACGGTATACACAACCCCCCTATTTAATTTTTTTTAAATTGATTATGACACAGCTCTGAAACCGTCTTTTGCATTTGAAAAGCGAATTGCAAATCGTGGATCATGGTTGTGCATTGCGATCAGATCCCCGATGTCGGTTCCAATGTGCCATCTTGTATAACCATACAGAGCAAGCAATGGCCGTAGGTTCAATTGGTCAATCCAGAAATCTACATATTCAGTGTTGTAAAAATCACCCAATACATGGAGCCGTATCATATAAGGTTTATTCTTTTTATCTATCATGTTTAGTTCATGGTTTAGTCTTGGGATTAATGATTTCCCTACTTTAATGCGATGAGCAAAGGGCATATTATTTCCATAGCAATCAAGCCAATGCTCACATTCTCGTGGGCAGGTTGCTCTTTCTTCCAACGTCACAGTGTAAATTTTTGCACCTTTAAATTTACCTCTCAATATCTTTTTTCCCAACTTTTGATTAGTCGAGGGTTTGATTACTTTAAATCTGTATTCTTTTAAGTCAAAAACGTTTTTACCGTACATGGTCACACCAATACGTGCTGTTGTGCTGTCTTTATCAACTACCTTGTGAGCATGGTTCTCAAATCGAATTGACTTTCTGGATGACCAACAGAGGGTGCAATCTCCGCAACTTTCACTCTTATTTTTTTGAACTAGACAATCAATCATTTTTTACCTCGTTTGTTGAATGCAGAAAGTTAGTTTTCTTTTTTACCTAAAATGTCCCATGCCCAATAGTAATCGTCTTCAAATCTGAAACGCAGACCACTTCCTTTTTTAACTTCAACATTAAACCTTTCGAGCGTTTCATCTTTATCTAAAAAAGTTTGTGCGGCAACAAAATGGTTTTCATTAACATTTAAACTGTCATTGTATGGGACATATATTCTTTTAATCCCATCCGTTGCGCTCATTCTAGCGTCTTTAACATTAGTTGGGTTATGATAACTTGTGCGTATTGCTTGTTGTACGGAAATATTTTTGTCTGTCATTTGCTTATTCCTTTATGCTTGTTTCTTCAATAAACATAATTATGCATTATTTTTTATCTTATGTAAACAGAAAAAAAACCCTCCTTAAAATTAATCAAGGAGGGTAAAGTTGGCTTGGCAAGCTTCTGAGCCAAGCTTGGGAGGTAACCGTAGTGTTAAGGTATTGCTGATGTTACAGCAATTACAGACAATAAAAGAACATATCCAATAATCATCTTTCGATCCTTTCTTTGGTTAGATTAAAAACAAAACAACAAACAAAATCAGACACAGTGAACAAACTATTTTGTATAGAGTTAAAAATAATTCGTCCATAATCAAGCCCCTAAAGATTGAAAAGGGTTTCTGCCTAGTCTGTTGAAATTAGGTATTTGAAATAAGAACAAAAGCCTTTCTGATCTTCGTTCCTGCTCTTCCAAGGTGTAAGAACCAAATTTACTTTCCAACTCGTTTTTATTCTTACGGCCAAATGAATGAACTTTCATTTCACCTTTTTCGTTTTCAACTTCACGACTATCGTGTGTATGAGTGGCCCAATGCGTGAACACATTGAACAACGCCCATTTATTCTTACCAACTCCTTGTCCATGACTGGAGCCGTATTCCGAAGAATACATATCCCATAAATCCATCATGGCTTGGAATGGCTTATTATCCAGAGTTTGTATTTTTTCATTTATTTGGGCGTTGCGAATATGTGCATCGCTAGATAATTCACCACTCATTAAAGCACGATCAATTCTCTTTTTAGTCAGCATATCCTGCGATAGAAAATGTCGAATGATTTGGGCCGCTTCATAGGCGTTTACTCGTGTGTTTTTCCAATCTTGGAAACGTTGTGTATTCTCACCAAAAGTGGTGAAAACAGAGTTGGCCGTCCTTAATAGGTTACTACGATCAAAATGTTGAGTGTGTTTTTTCTTTGTATAAAAAGCTTTTTCACCTCCAAACACCATAGAATTTTCACATAGTGATCTATAAGCACCTGCGAACATTTGAAAGGCTCCAGTTGTATCAACTGAGTTGATCATGTCACAACGCATGGTCAAAGGATCGTTTTTGCCAACGTCTACATATACTTTATGATCATTAAAAAACAATGATCGTTTTGCTTTGCGTCCTCCATTTGTGTATTCATCTCGAACCGTAACATTGTTTAAATCAAGACTTGATGTTTCAAGTATTTTGTTGTGATCATTAAATAGATCAACATGGTTTTGTAGTGAATAGGTATTTGAGACACATTTATCGAATGCAAGGCTTCCATTTGAACTGTATTTCAGACAAGCCGCATTTTTAATCAAATTTTTTTCACTATCAAAAACTGGAGCACGTTCAACTACCAATGGCTCGAAAAAAGATAAGTCTTTATAGTTATTATGTGTATACACTTCTGCGTTTTGCATTTTTTACCTCATTCATTTAGTTGTTAAAAACGAGACGAATATAAACTATATTTTAATTGCGTCAACACCCTATTTAATTTTTTTTTTAATCTTCGTAAACATCAAACCACGCAGGGGTTTTTGTAAATTTCCATTCTGCAAACTTTCTTTTTTCTCCAAGATAATAATCAATGTAAGCTTCTTGGGTTGGACTAATTGCTTTTAGGGATGGGCTGACAATTTTGTATTGTTCAGGCATACATTGTGGAGGCTCATAGAATTTTTTTTGCTCAATGTTTTTGGGAAGGGCTGACAATTTTGAAAGTAAACCTGACATTTCTACTTTGTGTGTTTTCTTGTATCTCAAGGTGTATTGAAAGCAGAGTTCATCCAACAACTTGTGTAGCCATATATAATTACCTGACCCACTCCTAGCCCATACAGCGCAGGGGTGGTTTTTATATGCTGACTTGTACAAGTCTTTGAATTGCACTCTGTCACCATCGAGTTCATGGTGTGCTGTACATAACAATTGAGCACTCTCAAGAACCATCTTGACAACGTGTTTGTCACAGTGCCAAGCGGCACAGGTGGTTGGGTGATCATGCAGAAAAAAGATATTCATTGTGCGTTCCATTTGACAGTTAAGTTATTATCAAATACTTTTAAAAATCTATGCTTTTGTGATCTTTTCCTCCACTCTCCTTCTAAATTCTTAACTGAACCACGAGAATGTTTTACATATGTACCATCATCTTTTTTAATCCAGAAATCTGACTTTTGGTCTGTTAGTCCATAATAACCAAACCCCAAAGCTTTGTAAACAACCCCATCGTGATAATCATTATCTGCGTAGCTGAGTATAGCTCTTACTTCATTATTTTTTCTAAGTGATTTAATTGCTCTGGACACAAACCAAGAGGCTAAATTGTGTTCTTTTGCTTGATGATCTGGATGTAAGACCAACCTTGACAACTCGTACAAGCCGTTTTGTTTAGTCCTATCTAAACCAAACATCCCCTTGGCTAGTTCTGGAACTGGTAGTCCAGTAAATATACATACACCAACTATTTCTTTTTTATATAATAAACCGTAGTTGGAACCAGACTTAAATCCACGAGATATGTTAGTTAGGTAATGATATTTCTGTAATAAATCTTCACAATCTTTTTTGTTAATAACTTTGAGCATATAATATTTTTTACTCATAGCACTTCTCTTTGATTTATTTATTTTTCATCCATCACCTTAGTTACAACCCACCTTCCACGTTCATGTAAGTATTCCCACCTTTTAGCCGCACTAGGATGCACAAGACCTAGTTCAGTGTCATATTTCCATTCCCACTGAATATATTTACCATCAGAGGCTCTGCGTACAACCTCTGGAAAAGGACGTTTGCTTTTCTTTTTGTTATATTTTTTTTGATGCATCTTTAATCTCACCTGTTGAAAGATTGTAATAAATTAGGCTAACATTCAAATCTTTTTGTATAGGATTTAATACACGATTAATAAATGTGTTTGGATTTTTAGATTTACTTGATCTAAAAGACATAGTTTTTACTTCTATTAATCTAATCTTTTTAGTCTCTGGATGTATGGCTACAAGATCAACAGGACCAACATTGTTAGTCTCGTGATATACGTAGTATCCCTTATCTACAAAATGCTTCATTACAGCTAGTTTTGATTGCATACCTTTTTTATGTTTAGCGTTCATAATAGTGCTCTCTTTAATCTTGCTACAGATAATTCATGTTGTGTTAGTTTATCAATACCAGACTTTTTTTCATTATCATCTTTAAATTTAAACTCTTTTTGAACACCTTGCAGGTGAATTGTAAATGCACACATTTTAGCCCTGTATTTTATGCCTATAGCTGAACCAACTGTTATGTCAGCTAATTTAGCCACTTCCTTTGTGGTGTGTCCCTCTTTAAATAAATCACAAACTTTTTGTTTAAACTTTTCTGAATGTATATATCTCATATCCCTACTCCACAAATTCGTGTGTTATACCATCAACCGTGACACTCTCTAAAGTATCTAAGTTTACATTTCTGTAGCCTTTACTTTTAGTGTCGTACATAGTCAAATACTTGGTTGCATCATTGCGGTTTATACCACCTTTTAGATGTTTGTTTACGTTAAGCCTACCGTTCATGTGTCTCACAGAGCCATCTGATTTAACAAAGGATACAGAAAAGAACCTGTCTCTAACAGTTGACTCTACAATTCGTCTAGTCATTTCAGTAGTTTTTGGTTTTGGGTATTGTATTTTTATGTTTTGCATTGGATGACTCCAATTAATAGTTAAATGGAATATCCTTATAGCATAGATAAAATACTCTATCAATAATTAATTTTGTTTAGGTAAATAAAAATAATACTAGACAGGTGTTTTTTCACATGATATTAGACTGTTTGTCGATTGGCAATAACAATATTATTATAATAACAATCAGGTAATATTATGAATAATATAATAAAAGATTTTATATCTACTGAGTATATACCAGTAGGTATATCTAATAGATATGATTGTCCTATATGTAATGGAACTAATACTTTATCAGTAACTAACTTTGGTAATGAGATTAAATATTATTGTTTTCATTCAGATTGTAGTAGAGGTGGAGTAATTAAAGAAGGATTGAGTGACAATTCTTTTGAGACTAGTAGTAGTATTGTAAAAGATAAACCTAGTTTTAATATTCTAGATTATAAAAATAATTTCAGTTTAGAATTAATCTGTAGACCAGAATGTGTAGATTATTTGGAAAAGAATAATTGTTGGGAAGCATGGTGGAATAACAGGGCAGATATAAGATATGATTTTAAACAAAACAGAATGGTATTTATAATAAATGACGGTAGTAAAATAGTGGATGCTGTAGGTAGAGCACTTGGGGACAAACTACCAAAATGGTACAGGTATGGTAACTCTGGTGCGCCTTACATTTGTGGTAATCATTCCACAGCAGTTTTAGTTGAAGATGCTGCATCAGCTACTGCTGTATCAAGTTTTGCCACAGGGGTTGCAATGCTTGGAACTAATCTATCTGAAAAAGCTATTAGCAAACTTTCATCATACAAAAAAGTTTTAGTTTGTTTAGATGAAGATGCCAGTGATAAAGCCATTCACATTGCTCAAAGACTACACTGGGCAGTAGAAAAAGTTGAGATTAGAATATTAACTCGTGATTTAAAACGCTTAACAACCAATGAAGCTAAAAAGGTATTAAAATTAGATGATTGATAAATCAGTAATAGTTGCGTGTTTAAAAAAAGACAATTACAATCGTGTATCAAATTTAATTAAGAAGGATTACTTTCCAAAAGAAATAGGAACAATTATTGATGTAATTAATAAATTACATAAGAAATATGAGAACGACATATCTCTTGAAGATGTCATGCTATCTCACAGAGATTCGTTTCCTGCAATGCCAGAGGCTACAAGACTGAGAGTAGAGCGTGATATAAACTCTTTGTTCACCGTAAAAGTACAGGACGAGTTGGTAGCCGACATACTGCACAACTTTTGGAAAAGAACCAAAGCTAAACAAATAGGAGAACAGGCACTTGATATTTTTCTTGGTAAATCAGGTGACACAAGCCCCTTGTTATCCTCTGTTGAGGACTTAAAAAACAATGAGGTAAAGTTATCAAATACTTACACAGTTCTAAATGAAGATATTGAGACTAGTTTAAATGAATTTGAACGTGAGCCTGAGTTTAAGTTTCCATCACAAATAAGAGATTATGTAACAGGAATTGACAGACAAAACCTTGGAGTTATATTTGCTAGACCAGAAGTAGGTAAGACATCATTTGCCGCATGGTTGTGTGGATGGTATGTAAAGAATAATCTAAAGGTGGCCTATTGGGGAAATGAAGAACCAGTTCGTAAAACTCGCATGAGAGTGGCCAAATCTATTCTTGAATTATCAAGACAAGAAATATTATTAGATAAAGATAGGTTCATAGAAAAATATAAATCAGAAGTATTACCATATGCTACGTTCATGGACTGTGTTGGTACAAGCATACAAGAGGTTGAAGACTACTGCTTTCGTAATGAAGTTGATGTAGTATTTATAGATCAACTAGATAAAGTTAGAATAGATGGTGAGTTCTCTCGTGGTGATGAAAGACTAAAAGAATTGTATGCTCGTAGCCGTGAGTTAGCTAAAAGAAACAAAGTTGCTGTATGGGCTGTATCGCAAGCCTCTTATGAAGCACATGGTCGTGAAATAATTGATTATTCTATGTTAGATGGTAGTAAAACAGGAAAGGCAGGAGAGGCTGATATAATTATAGGAATAGGTGTATCAGAGCATGAGGACTTTAGAACTTTAAAGTTTTCTAAAAATAAGATCAATGGGTATCATGGGTCTATAGTTTTAAGACGCGATGGAGAAAGGGACATATTCTTATGATTGTAACAGTTGTTGATATAGAGACAACCTTTGATAAAAATAGAAATGTAGTATCTTCACCTTTTTTTGGTGATGATCTTGTTTACATAGGGTGGTTTAGTTTTGATACAGATTCTTCTGAAACAGAAAGATTAGGTGTATTTTTTAATCACAATCAAAAAGAACCTGAAGAAAACGGGCATAAGATTGTACAAGATACATTGGAGGGAACTGATATTCTTGTAGGACACAATATTAAATTTGATCTCACTTGGATGAGAGAGTGTAACTTTAAGTATAATGGTGACATTTTTGACACAATGGTTGCAGAGTATTTGTTATCTCGTGGTGAGAAAAAACAACTTAGTCTAAAGGAATGTTGTGCAAGGCGTAATCTTGATACTAAAAGAACTGATCTCATACAAGAATATTTAGATAGAGGGTTATCATACCAAGACATCAACCCACAGTTGGTAAAAGAATACTGTGACGCTGACGTTGAAATAACAAAACAATTAGCCGATAGTCAATTGGTTGATATGAAAACAAATTGGAAGGAATACATTTATGCTTAAAGTTGCCAAGATGAGCATGGAACTAACAGATGCTTTAATTGATATGGAGCGTGTAGGCATAAAAATATCTAACGATAATCTTAATAAAATTAAAAACGATTACCAACAACAGTATGAAACATTAAGTTTTGAACTGAGCAAGATTGTGTCAACAGTTATGGGAGACACACCAATTAATCTTGAAAGCCCTGATGATCGTAGTAGGCTTTTGTACTCAAGAAAAGTATTAGATAAGAATCAATGGAAAGAGTTGTTTAATATAGGTACGGAGTGGAGAGGTAATACTAAGAAACCGAAATACAAAACAAGAATGTCACCTAAATCTTTTAATCATCATGTAAGAGTTTTGGCTCCTGTAGATAGAAAATCTATAGGAAAACAGTGCGTTGATTGTAAGGGCAGAGGATTTTATATTAAGACATTAAAATCAGGCAAATTAAGTATGAACAAAACCAAGTGTAAAACTTGTGATGCTACTGGTATTTGTTACGATTACATTAATGAAGCAGCAGGATTAAGAATAGTCCCTCGTGGAGTAGAGGATACTTGTGCGGCAGGATTTAAAACAGATAAAGAAACGTTAGATCAAATACTTCCTGAGTTAGAAGGAGTAGCTAGTGATTTTGTGAAGAAGTATGTAAAATATTCTAAGATAAGAACTTATCTAAATACTTTTGTAGATAGTTTAGACAAGTTCCAAGATGAAAACAGTTACATACATCCACAGTTTAATCAATGCATAACTGCTACAGGTAGGCTATCATCTAGTAAACCTAACTTTCAAAATATGCCTCGTGGCAATACTTTTCCTGCAAGAGAGGCTATAGTGTCAAGATTTGATGGGGGCTACATACTTGAAGGTGACTACTCACAACTTGAGTTTCGTGTGGCAGGTTTCTTATCTAAAGACAAAACTATTTATGAAGAAGTAAAGAAGGGTTTTGATGTACATAGTTACACTGCATCCGTAATGGGTGTGTCAAGACAAGATGCAAAAGCCCACACGTTTAAACCTTTGTATGGCGGTATACTTGGTACAGATAGACAAATGAAATACTACTCTGCGTTTAAGGATAAGTACTCAGGAATAACCAAGTGGCATGAGGATTTACAAAATGAAGCGGTCAGTACTAAAAAAGTGGTTCTACCCTCTGGTAGGGAATATGCATTTAAGTTTGCAAAGTTCACATCAAAAGGAACAGCAACAAATGCCACTGCAATTAAGAACTATCCTGTTCAGGGTTTTGCTACAGCAGACCTCTTGCCCTTGGCTCTAATTAAGTTACATAAAAATCTTAGAGAATTAAAAGATAAGGGCATAAAAAGTTTGCTAATTAACACAGTGCATGACTCTCTTGTTATGGATGTGCATCCTCAAGAGAAAAAAGAAATGATTGACTTAATGAAGGAGAGTATGTTATGTATATCTAAAGAATGTGAAAGACGTTACAATATAGTGTTCGATATGCCCATAGACATCGAACTAAAAATTGGGCATGATTGGTTAAACTTACAGGAGATATAAAACCAATGAATGATATAGCAAAGATACAACAAAAAGACATTGATGACAACATGGCAAAAATTGCTGAGATGATTGGACAAGCAGACACATCAAACAGCAATGCAACTATGGGCTACCCAAGATTAGCCATAGAACAACAGAATGAAAACACCAGTGGAGATGTTTTACCAAAAGGGTCTTACCGCTTTAAAATGAATGGTAAGGCTTTGTATTCAAAGGATATTGAGGTAAGGCTATTTGTGAGGTACTATGGATATGATTTTTATAGTAATGAAAGACCAGAGGATTCAATACGAACAGTATTACAACCATCTCTGAGTGATGACTTTCCCGATACAGCAGGGGGCGATAGATGTGGTAAACTATCTAAAGATGATGTAGCCTCATTACCTGCAAATTCTATTGAACACGCTAGACAGAAAAACATTAAATGCACACAGGTTGTGTATGGTATGGTAACTAAAGGCACTGGCGAAAGCGTGGATAAAGAAACTGTTGATTTGAAGGACACACCTTTTATTTGGTCTGCTCGTGGTTCTGCTTTCATGCCAGTAGCAAATTTCATAAGAGAAATACCAAGTAATAAAATTATGTTTAGTCAAAAAGCAAAGATGTCTACTAAACGTAATGTCAATGGTTCAGTGATTTACTACACACCTATCTTTGAGAAACCACAAACTGTAAAGGTATCTGAAACAGATATAACAATTCTAAATGAATTTATGGAAGATATAAAAGGTTGGAATGAACGTGTAGTGAAAGATCACAACGAGAGAAAGGAAAACGTTTTACTTAAAGAAGACTTAGACGTTGCCAAGGAATTAGAGAGCGCAGCTTAGTGTCTGATACTCTTCTACAAAGAGTTCAATTCTTTTTAGAAGCGGCATCAAGGGGGGAGTCAAAAGGCATCCCCCCTAATCTCGTTGAAGAATTTAAAGAAATGTGTGGTTACGCATTAGAAAGACAATTTAGCCGTAAACAGAATGGACCTAAGATAAGAATGTCTGGTGTAGGCAAACCAATGTGCCAACAGCAGATGGCAATGCGTGATGATGTTGTAGAAGATGTAGACTACACATTAGTTATGAAGTTTTTATTTGGAGATATAATAGAAGCTATAGCGGTAACGGTTATGAAAGCAGCAGGAATCAACATAGAAGATGAACAAAAAGCTGTAGAATTAGATATAGGCAACACAACTTTAAAAGGCACGTATGATGTAAAGATTGATGGAAAAGTGTATGATATAAAGAGTGCTAGCCCCGGTGCTTTTTCTATGAAGTTTTCTGCTAATCGTGGTTACAATAACATCAAATCAGATGATGTGTTTGGCTATGTGCAACAAGGCTACCTGTACTCTGAAGCCGCTAATTGTGAATTTGGTGGTTGGATAGCTATTAATAAAGCAACAGGTGAGTGGGCTGTATGTAAGGCTCCTTTACTACAAGATGAAGATAGAAAAGAAGCGTTAGAAAAAAGCCACAACAACATAGTAGAAGTATTAAGTAATAAGAAGTTTAAGAAATCTTTTTCAGATACAGAAGAAGTGTATAAAGATCGCAAGACCAAAGAACTAAAAAAGACAGGTAATAGGTTAATGCATAAGAATTGTGGTTATTGTGGCTACAAAGAGCACTGTTGGCCTAAAGCAGTAATAAAACCTAAAGCTATTTCAAGAGCAGAAAACAAACCTAGAGTTTGGTACACCAAATACGTTAAGGAGAGTATAGAATGATATTGTTTGTTGAAAGATACACAGACTTTATGATAGATCAAAACCCAAATGCAAAGTTTGTATATTTTGAAACTGAGAAGAAAGATGTAGCCTCTGATTGCATACTGCAATTAAGAAGTAAGCAAAATGGTTTACCTTTAAGACATAGACTAAATATGTCTGATAAAGGTATGTGGAAGGATGAAGATTACACAAGTAAATACTTTATGGTGTCTGTAGATTTTTCTTCTATACTAGATGCTAGTAAAGCTTGTGTAACAGTAGTATATCCGATGATAGCTTTTAATATTGCATTATCTAATTTAACAGATAAATATAAAAAACTATTTGAAAAAGAGTATTCAAAGCTAGTGGGACACAATGCTATTAAAAAGGATGTGTTGATACAATGAAATTTAGATCAAGATTTGAAGCACAAGTTGCATTAGCCTTAAACAAACAAAAGATAAAGTTTGAGTTTGAACCTCACAAAATAGGATATGTCCCTCCTCCTCGTGTGTACATACCAGACTTTTATATAAAAGATTATGATTTTTATATAGAAGTAAAAGGTAGATTGTTACAAGCAGATAGAGTTAAACATTTATTGGTTAAAAAACAAAATCCAGACTTTGATGTTAAATTTTTGTTTGCTAATTCGCGTAAAAAGATATACAAAGGTTCTAAGACTAGTCATGCTGATTGGGCTGATAAACATGGTTTTGAATGGGCAGAACAAGTTCCCCCAAAGGAGTGGACCAAATGAGTAATGAAGATGATGTTTTAGAAGGGTTTACATTTAAACCTGAAGGTGATGAAATACCTGATAATATCAAAAAGAGAATAGAAGAAGAATCTTTTGGATTACAAGAAGGTAGACTTTATATAGTTCTAGATAGCACAAATGATGACAGTGTTGACGTAAGATGTTACGATACAACTTCTACTGATGATATTAGTCCTGCACACGTTATGTGTCATGGTATGCTAGAGATACTAAACAATGAACATAACTATGTTACGTCAGTGGGACACGATGTTATACTGAACTTTATGAGTGAAGCAAAGAAAGAAAATGAAGAAGCCGTAATTACAAAACAAGATTTAGGTAGTAATATTATAAATGTAAACTTCGGGAGAAAACATTGAGTAAAGAAATAGATTTAGTAATTCATAAGAAAGTAGAAGATAGAGAGAGTAGAGATAAATATATTCTTAGAAAGTTAAAAGAAGAGTCTGCTTTGGATAAACAGGTTGGTGGTAATCATTACAAAGATTGTACGATACAACCTGTAGAGTTTATAGCAAAAAATAAAATAGGTTTTCTTGAAGGTAACATAATTAAGTATGCAACTAGACACGCTAAAAAAGGTGAAGGAAAAAAAGACGTAGAAAAAATTATTCATTACGCTCAACTTATTTTGGAGTTGCATTATGATAGTAAATAATTCAGTATATATTGATCCTCAGAGAGATGATTTATTTGATGATTTAGGTAAGATAAGACTAAAAGAGTCTTACATGATGGATGGTGAAATATCACCACAAGAGAGATTTGCGTATGTTTCAAGAACTTTTGCAACCAATGAAAACCATGCTCAAAGATTATATGATTATTCTTCGAGACATTGGCTATCGTATTCTACACCGATACTTTCCTACGGTCGTTCACGTAGGGGTCTTCCTATTTCTTGTTACCTTAATTACATTAATGATACAGCAGAAGGACTTGTGGAGAATTTAAGTGAAACAAATTGGCTTTCTATGTTGGGTGGTGGTGTTGGTGTTGGTTTTGGCATACGTTCATCTGGTGATAAATCTACAGGTGTCATGCCTCACCTTAAAATGTACGATGCATCCAGTTTGGCATATAGACAAGGGAGAACTCGTAGAGGATCATATGCCGCATATTTAAACATATCTCACCCTGATATTTTATTATTTCTTGAAATGCGTAAACCAACAGGAGATCAAAACTTTCGCTGTTTAAATATGCATCATGGCATAAATGTATCAGATAAGTTTATGAATTTAATTGAAAGATGCATGACTAATCCTCAAGAGGATGATAGTTGGGATTTAATTGATCCACATAATAATAGAGTGTGTGATACTGTTTCAGCAAAAGATTTGTGGCAGCGCATATTAGAAATGCGTATGCAAACAGGTGAACCATACATACATTACATAGATAAATCAAATGATGCTTTACCCCCTTGGCTAAAACAAAAAGGATTATCAGTAAATCAGTCTAACCTTTGTTCAGAAATAATATTACCAACTAACAAAGATAGAACTGCTGTGTGCTGTTTGTCTTCTGTAAATTTAGAATACTTTGATGAGTGGTCTAAAGACAAACAATTTCTTTCAGATATACTAGAGATGTTAGACAATGTTTTACAAAATTTTATTGACAACGCTCCTGATACTATTCATCGTGCTCGTTATAGTGCGAGGCACGAGCGCAGTGTCGGGGTGGGAGCACTTGGATTTCACGCATACCTTCAGAGCAAGCGTATACCCTTTGATTGCGCTTTAGCAAAGTCTCATAATATTAGAATGTTCAAACATATTAGAGATGGTTTAGATTCTTCAAACAGAGCGTTAGCTTTGCTTAGAGGTGAAGCTCCTGATGCTGTAGGCACAGGACTAAGATGTAGTCACGTCATGGCTATTGCACCCAATGCGTCTAGCTCTATCATAATGGGTAATACCTCTCCATCAATAGAGCCTTGGAGAGCTAACGCATATAGACAAGATACTCTTAGTGGGTCTTTTCTAAATAAAAATAAGTTTCTTGATAAAATTATACAAGAAAAATGTAACAAAGATACTAAACTAAACTATGAAAGGATATGGTCTAGCATCATTGCAAATGACGGTTCTGTTCAACATTTAAGATGTCTTGATGCAGAAGAAAAAGAAGTATTTAAAACTGCTATGGAAATAGATCAAAGATGGGTTATAGAACACGCAGCAGATAGGCAACAGTACATAGATCAAGCTCAATCTCTTAACGTATTCTTTAGGCCAGACGTAGATATTAAATACCTACACGCTATACACTATATGGCGTGGAAAAAAGGACTAAAGACAATGTACTACTGTCGTTCAGAAAAGATTAGCAAAGCTGATAAAGTTAGTCGTAAGATTGAAAGACAGATTATAGAAGAACTAAATATGGAAGCAATTGTTTCTGGTGAAGAGTGCTTGGCCTGTGAGGGATAGTTTAGAATTTAAAAATGTATGCTACATATGTAAACTAGGTTGGGTAACAGGAGATCAGTATGAATTTACATGGTATAGGAAAGGATTAAAACTTTGCTATGAATGTTATTATATGTTAGAAAGAAAAACTAAAGATGAGTAAAGGTATAATAAAATGAACACGGCTAAACTTAATCACATAGATTATTTAAAAAGAGAGATAGAAGAATTAGAAAACTTACTTGATCCTAAAATAAGTGGACAAGGTAGTATATACACTACCATTTCAACTTTGAAATGGCGAATAAAAAATTTACAAAGCATGGAGGAACAGCTAAAATGATAAAACATTGGTTTTGGAATAGTTGTTTTATAAATAAACTATCCAGTATAACTTCAAATATATCTTCTTTTTTGTGGAGAAAACAATATTCAAAAAGGATAAGTAAATAATGCTAACTAAATATGTTATAACAATAATAATGTTCTTTCCCAACATGGCAGATTACGAACGTGGAAATGTTTTAAATGTAACTCATTATCAAGGTAAAGTTGTTGACTTTGATTCTCAATCTAAATGTTTTTCTTATGTTACAAAAAACATAGATGAACTAATAGCGTTTGCAAAAAGATCATATGAAGATACACAAGGCTCTCAAGTAGCAGAAATTCTTTGTATGCCAAAATCTGTAGAAGAGATAGAAACATGAGCACTTTAAAATTACAAGATGAAAGAGATTACTTTAAGCCTTTTCACTATCCTTGGGCTTACGATGCATGGTTAAAACATGAACAATCACATTGGCTTCACACTGAAGTGCCAATGATAGAAGATGTAAAAGATTGGAAAGAAAGCTTATCAGTAGAAGAAAAGTATTTTCTCACTAATATATTTCGTTTCTTTACGCAATCAGACATAGATGTGTCTGGTGGATACGTGGAAAATTATCTACCATACTTTCCGCAGCCGGAAGTAAGAATGATGCTAACTGGCTTTTGTGCTAGAGAAGCACTTCATGTAGCAGCATACTCACACTTGATTGAATCGCTTGGTATGCCAGAGAGCACATACAATGAGTTCAATGAATATGAAGCCATGAGAGATAAACATGATTTCTTCAAAGAATATGTATCGAAGAAAGATATGCCTATACCATTACAGATTGCAGCTATCTCTGCTTTTACAGAAGGGTTAGCACTATTCTCATCTTTTATTATGTTGTTAAACTTTCCTAGACATGGTAAGATGAAAGGCATGGGACAAATAGTTACATGGTCTATCGTGGATGAAACACAACACGCAGAAGGTATGATTAAATTATTTAGAACTTATGTTGAAGAAAATAGAGAGATTTGGAATGATAAAACAAAATCAGATATATACAAGATTGCTAGTAAGATGGTTGATCTTGAGGACAAATTTGTTGATTTGGCGTTCAAGATGGGTACTATCGAAGGACTCACTTCTGATGAGATTAAAAATTACATTAGGTATATAGCTGATCGTAGGCTAATAGCTATGGGCATGAAAGGCATATACAAATCAAAGACCAACCCTATACCTTGGGTTGAGACTATGATCAACGCTCCTACTCATACAAACTTCTTTGAGAACAGAGCTACGGATTATGCTAAAGGTGCATTGCAAGGAGACTGGTCTGATGTTTGGGCTAATTAAATGAAATGTTTACACTGTAATACTAAGATGATTTGTGGTGGTAATCACGATGCTGAAGAAGAAGACTATGAAACGTATGTAGTCTCAACAAATTTTAGTTGTCCAAAATGTGATAGCTTTGCTATGTTTTATTCTTCTAAAGAGGGTTGGGAAAATAATGTTTGATAATAGTAAAAAACACTTACAAGATGTCAACATGACATACTGGCAGCACTTTAAATTTGTTCTTAGTTGTTTACCCTATCTATTTTTTGCCACGATATTTTTTATTATACACGCAATAATACCGGGGTTGTTTACTAATACAGCTAGTTCAATAGTTTCAGAGTTAGATTTTAAACTACTTGAAGGTAAGAAATAATATGCAAGCATTTAACATTAGTTCTGAAATGCTATCAGAAGCCTGTGAGATGGCATCTAAGATGGGAGCTTTACGAGGATCACTACTACGAGGTAAAGGCAATGTGTCAGGCTTTGTAGGAGAAATAGCGGTAAGGGATATTCTAAGGGCAGACCAAAAGAACACGTATGATTATGATTTAGTCTTAGATGATGGTTCTACTATAGATGTAAAAACGCAAGCGGTAAATTCTGTGCCTAGAGATTACTACGAGTGTAACCTAAACCAACACAGTGTAAAACAGAATTGTAATTATTTTGCTTTTGTAAGAGTGCTATCCAATATGTCAAAGGGGTGGTATCTTGGAAAGATATCAAAAGAAAACTTTTTAGCAAAAGCTAAATTTAACCGTTCAGGTTCTATGGCTGAGTCAGGTAATTTTGTATTTAAACTAAATACGTATACTCTAAGAATTAAGGATATTAGCGATGGCTAAAAAAATACAAAAAATGGATAGAACTACAGCACAAAGTCACGCGAGAACTAGTATAGGTTCGTCAATAAACACAAGACCTAAAAATAAACACAAGAAAAGAAGTTTTAAAGTTTATCGTGGTCAAGGTAGGGCTAGATGAGTAATCCACAAGCAACTCTATTTAAACTAGAGGTTCTTTTAAATACAGAGGGAGAGATAGTTCTTGAATCATCTAAACCTCCTGATTCAAAATTAGTAGAGAAAGCTTTTAATGATTGGAATTGTAACTTTGAGGAGACAAAAAAAATAGTCTCATTAGTAGAGTACCTAAGAGACTATCAAAATAATTTTATTAAAAATGTAGAAAAGTTTATTTAGTATTTATCCATTTTGGTTCACAGTGAGCCTTAATAAAAATCTTTTGCCCTCTACTAACCCCTTCAGTTTCGTCTATTTTTTTTGCAAAGTATAGGCACCTATTTAAATCTTCAAACAAAGCAGGGCGTTCTGTAGTTACCCCTGCTATAGTCCAATATAGAGCAAACATAAGTGTCATTTCGTAATTGCTTTCTCATAGTAAACTATTATTTCATTTTGTTGTTTTAAATAACGATCCAGTTCTGACATATTTAAAGACAGGTTTTCATAGTCCCTTACGCTAATCGCATAAAATACTGAATTACCATTTTCTTTTTCAAATACTTTTTTAAATTTATCAATATTGTCTGGTGTAACCACATAAAAGTGCAGATTATTCATCTGCATAGGTTTTGGTTTACCTTGTAGAGGTATCTTTCTTTTTACTTCTACTGTTTTTACTTCTACTGGTATTATCTCCTGTAGACTGCTGCACCCTATCAGCAGACTTGCTAGGCTCAGTCCTGTTAAAATCTTCAAAGTTTTTAAATAGTTTTTTGACAGCATTGTTTATTCTCTTTTCTATAAGCATAGGCTTTTTCATACTAAGAGCAGTAAGGTCATGTTTACGTAGCTTAGTAATTAAAGTGTCTTTGTATTTAGTAGCTTCAATTAATTTTGCAGTAAGATTCTTGTTTAATCTTTCAAATCTTTCTTGATCTTCTTGAAGAACTTTAATGGTGTTGTCCTGTTGTTTCTTAGCCATTTCAAGTTTTACTGTATTTTCAGTAAGAGTTCTAATTTGATTTTGTGTAGTTATGTAATACTGATAACCACCATAACAAACTCCACCTACTAAAGAAACTATGGCTAATCCTGCATAAAGCTGTATCATTTCTTTTTACTCATAAAGGCAGTCGCACCAAAGTATGCAGACACACAACCTGCCATTCCAATGTAGAATAAAGAAAAAAGATCGCCAAGAGCTTTTATTCTAGCGTCAGGAAAGATAGGCATAAATACTAATATAGTGAATACTATCATAGAAACCATAGCAGTCCATGCCATTCTTCTTTGTGCATCCATTTTTTCATGCTGTTCTACAGCATTAGCTATTTCTAATTCTCTGTCAGACACACACCCATCATTATCTAAATCTAGTGGGTTGTATTTACTGTCTTGTTGTAGTTTCTTTTGTTCCACAATCAAACTCTATCGTATGTATAGGACCTTCAATATTTTTTCTCCAAAAGTTAACAAAGTTATTCATTCTTGGATAAGAAGGTGCAAGATCAAAAAACTGCCACACAAATTCTTGTAAAATATGTGGGTAGTCTGGCATATGATATGTGATGCGTATCATCACAGGTTCATTTGGTATTAAGTGTGTTTTCAATTTTTTCCTTTACCTGATTAGCAGCATTGTAAACATTTGCTCCTAATACATTTATTGTGTCTAATAACTTCTGTAACTGTTTATTGTCTGATTCATTTGGGGTAATAGCAGCAACCACTGAAAACCCTCCTATTACTGCAAACACACACACGACTAATATTACTAGTTCCATTATTCTTTCTCCTTTTTAATTCCAAACTTTTCTAGCTCAAGTTCTTTTACTTGTTTTTCAACTTTTTCTTGTTTTTTAATAGCTCCGGCCTCTGCAAGACTGATAGCTAATAAAGGTAAAAGCCTTGGGGTAATTCTTTCTAATAGTTCTATATCATTAGTTTCTATTAATTCTATTATGTCATCTACTAGTTTAGGGTCATCTAATATTTCTTTCATCATGCTTACATTTGTTTTTCTCATTTTTAGTAAAGCTATTTCCGTAGCAACGTAACGTGGACTGACAACACCCCTTGATATTGAATAAGCCCTAGATACAAGAGACTCAAGAGATAAACCACCGGGAGTAGTAATGTTGACTCCTCCTTCACGTAAATAGTCTTTTGAGTTTCTGTTTGTAGTTCTAAGATGTTCTGCTACTGCTTTTAGTGGGTTAAATTTATCACCTAAAACAGCTTGTAAAGCACCCTCATTCATATTTACTATGGCTGAAAACCTATTTACGTCAAAGTCATATGTAATTTGACCAACATCTGCTCCCTCTTTTGGTTTACCGTAGGTTGTCTCTATTATGTGTTTAACAACAGAATTACCTAATTGTTTTTTTACTTCAGATTCACTCATACCACTATTTTTAACAACTCTACTAATAATTTCTGGTGTTCTAGTGACCGCACCGGGACTTAATACAAATGTATTAAATATATTTTCGTTAATTTTATTAGGATCAGTAATATTTTTGTCTGGTAAAAAATTAAGAGTAGACCTTATAACATCTTTTCTAGATTTTCCCTCTTCAGCTACAGTTGCAAACTGCCTATTTACAACGTTAGTTAAACCCTTTTCAGCAATTTCAAAGCTTGCTTTAGCCTCTTTAGTTTTTGTTACTAAAGAATTATAAGTAACAACTCTCTCTAAATCTAAAAGTCCTTCTCTTCTTAGACGATTTAAAAACTCACTTTCAATAACATCCAAACCAGTTATAGCTTTTTCTCTTGCCTGTTTACCTACCAATAATTCTTTTGAGGCAGCACCTAATATAGAACCTTTTACTCTTTTAGTCTGCTCCAAATTAGCCAACCTGTAACTAAGCACGTTGTTTAAAAGATTATTTATTGTAGTTTTTCTTTTTCCATCAATAACATATTCTTTTAATCCTGAATCATATTGACCAAAAGTTAATTTTAACTGTTTAATTAGTTCCTCTGCTTCTATCGCACTACCATTTATAAATTTATCTAGTTTTATCCATTCTTGAGGATTATTTGCATATATACCAGATACTGTTTGTTCTAATTGTGCTCCTAAAGGGTTTAACTTTTGATTTCTGTAAGGTATAATTACATCTACAAGATAGTTATCTTTTGCAGCACGTAGCTCTGCACTATCACCGGGGTCTAGCTGTTCAATAAGATCATCAGAAATAGCCCTGTATTTTCCTGCTGTAATTCTATCTCCTCTCTTATAAAACTTAGATGCTTGTTTATTTAGATTAGAGGTTATTCTCATTACATCTTCAGAATCTATATTGAGTTTTAAATTAGAAGTATTTATACCTGCATCAGTAGCTATGACCTTTATAGTTGAAAAAATATCTAAATTTGTAATGTCTTTATCTTTAGGCACGTCTGCTAATATTCTGGTAGCTTTTCTCAAATCTTCAAAAGTAGCTATTTCAAAATCTTTCTTACCAACAGCTTTTTTAATTTCATCAAACATATTTGGATTACGTTTAACAAAATCTAATACAGTGTCTCTTGATAAATGAGTAGCTAAGACATCTATGGCTACTTGATCTCTCTCACCCACTATTCTTCTTTTTATTCTTTCTATTAAAGTACCACCTGCAGAAGCATCGTAAGGTTGATTTGAATATAAATTTTCAAACCATTTTGTTACATCTACTTGTCTACCTTTAATAGCATTAAATAGTGTGGAAGCAGTTGATTCTCTACCCTCTTTTACTTTTTCAGCCAGTCTAACAAAATCATCTAACGCACCATCAGTATTTATAACCCCTGATCCGGCTTCAAAATATGGATTAAAGCCACTAAGGTTATTAATTTCAGTTTTTGCTCCTTCTATTCTTTTTTTAGTTAATTCTTCAGCACTTTCACCTGCTACAGCTATAGATTGTTCTAGACGTGCTTTTCCAACATCAGTAACAGGGTTTGTTACTATTTCAGAATCTATTAGTTCTTCTGTTATAGCTTTTCTTAATCTAGATACTTCATCAACTGACACTCCCATTTTTGCAGGATTAAATTTTGGATCATCAATCACTGACATTAATTCACGAAGCCTTTCATTAAACCTAACAGAAATTTCATTAAGTTCATCGTCAATCATAATTACATTTTTTTGGAGGTTAGAAATAAAATTACTATACCTTTTATCTGTTTCTGCAAAATCTTTAGTTTCTCCTGCAAGATCATTTAATACACTTCTTAAAGAAGTTATGTACTCAGTTGCAAATTTTTTTCCTACCATTAAATCATCAATGTCTTTTATAGTTTTATCTATGGATTTTGCTCCAATTGCAGATTGTTTAGCAAAAGTTTCAAGAGTTTCTTGTAAATGCATCACACCTACTAAATTCGTAGCTTTACCTATTGTAGTTTTAACAAGCTCTTCATCTACACCTGCAGCAATTAATTTTTTATTAAGTTCAGTAGTATATTTAAGTTCTCCCATAGCTCTTTTATATTGATCAGGAGGAAGAGATTTTAAATAAAAAACAAGACCTTTTAAGTTTTTTGTTTTTTCAGGAGATAAATCAAATTTTGATACTAAATTTTCCAAGTTTTTTACATTAATTAATTCATCAGGTAAAGCATTACCAATGTCAAATAACATAGAACTTGTAACGTTAGCCCCATATTTTATTAAACTAATACCTGCTTGAATACCAACACCTGCAGTTACTCCACCTACCATTGCTCCACCCATAGCAAGGAGTGTTCCGGGTTCTCCTTCTTCCGCAAATAAATTAGCTGCAGTGATAGTGCCTAAAATTGCTCCTGCTTCTGTAATAGCTATATCTTTTTTAATTTTATTTATAGCTTTAAATTTTTCTTTAAGGCTTCTTGGATCTTTTACTCCTTTTTCTTTATTTATTATTTTTTGTAATCTAGCTCTTTCTTGTTTTATATTTTCTAAAGACCTTTTACCTAATGCGGCTCTACCTCTACCTGCTGTTTTTAATGCCGTACCTGAAGCACCCAACAATCCAATAGTTCTTGATATAGGGGCTTTAAGAATAGTAACTTCTGCAATGCCTTTTCTTCCAATATCTGTAAGTAATAGTCCTAAAGATTCATCAACATCCACAGCTAATAATCCTTTTTCATTTATCTTTTTTAACATTTTAGGATTATTTTTATATTTTTGTTTTAATAACTCTGTTGCTCTTGCTATTTGCTTTGGACCACCTCTAAATGTAAATTTTGTAACAAGCCTTGTTGCTGCGGCAAATTCTGGTATAGACCTTATCACTTGTTCTTGTATACTTGCTTCAGGTCGCCAAAAATTACTTATAGAATCTGCTTCTCTTGGAGATATTATATTTCCATAGTCAGATGCACGATTAATTAAACCTGCTACAAACTCACCTTCATTTTTTAATTCAGGAGATTCTTCAAATATCTTATATCCAGTTTTTGCAAGGGCTGTAAAAATATTACCTTCATCTTTTTCCTTGTTAAAATAATCTATATATCTTTTTTTATTAAATACTTTATTTTTTTTAGTAAAAAGCCCTTCTTCAAATAGTTTTGAATCAGGAACTTTAGTGGTTCCTGTTGCAAAAACCAAAGGTATATTAGCAAGACCCACCACTCCATCTACAACATCTGAACCAATAGAATACAAAGTTCTAATAGCACCAAGACCCTCTGCACCACCAAACTTTTCTCTAGTTTCTGCAATCTGTTTTGCTCTTTCTGCAGTGTCTTCAGGTGTTACGTCTTCAGGATAAGGTTTTTCACCTAATTCTGGTGTTAGTTCTTTTTCACGTTTTTTTGCTGCACGTTCAAGACCTGAAGAAATATCAATTGCATCCTCTACATTTTCTTCTTTTTGAAGAATATTTTTTGGAGTAGGGTCTGGAAACATAGCGTCATTAAGTATTACCATTAGTTTACGTTCCCTCTATTAGCTTGTTCTTCTGCTGTGGGTCGTCTTCTCGTATCACCGGGAGGAGACTCTAGTACTGGAATTTTTGGTTTAGCCCCTTCAACTTGAGCCTTTAACTCTGAACCGGTAGGTGGTTTATATAAATATAAATTTCGTATTTTATTGTAAACGTCTGGCGTTGGAATACGTGAAGTATTTACATTTGACTTTGTAATAGGTGGAGTATTTACATTTGGCTTTGTAATAGGTGGAGTATTTACATTTGGCTTTGTAATAGGTGGAGTATTTACATTAGTGTTTTTATTATTAACTAATACTTGTGTATTTAAAGATGGGTCATCTATTTCAATATCTGTACCTTTTCCACCTGTCCAAGTTATAGGCGTTAAATCACCTTGAGGTGAAAGTGCTTTTGATAAATTTACCCCTCTATTATCACTTGACAATAAATAAATATTATTATTTTCTACCGTAAATTGAACTGTAAGTTCTTCATTATATTTATCCATAATATATTTTTTTAGTGCTCGTTTTTTATTAACATTTAAGCTTTTCATATTAAACACTTGTCCTCCAAGTTCAACATAACCTTTAAACGTTGTGTTAATAACAGTGTTAATGTTATCCTTTCCTTTTTGAAAAAATAATTCAGAATCAGAAAGATCAACACCAAGAATATTTTTCTCTTTTATTATTCTGTCTGCTCTTGCAGAAGCTGCTCCAAAATCTGCATAAGGTGTATTATTTGCTAAATTTTGAATTATTTCGGCTTTTCTTGAATTTGTTTCTGATCTAATTTGACTAAGAAGATCAACTCTATCTTTAATTCTGTAAACTTCTATTAGAGACTGTCTTAGTTTTTCCTTTTTTTGGTCTGCACTTATACCTGCTCCACCAAGCAAGTTTCTCATTATGGCTATGTCTTGGTCAGATATTGTTCTTCCACCAGTTCCTCCCTGTTTAATTGCAGCCAATTGATACAAAAGAGATATTTCAAAAACTGCAGCCCTTGCTAAAGCTAGTTCTTGATCTGTTCTTTTACTGTCATTTAGAATCTCAACATTTCTTTTTAAACTTGCCATTTCTCTTTTATGGTTATCACCACCAGTTATTTCAAAGTTTTGGTTTTTAAATTTAAAAACATTGTTAGTTAAATTTGAAACACCTGAAGTTATTTGCTTTATAACAGCAGGAATAGCTACAAAACCTTGTAAAACGTTTTGAGCAAACCCTGAAGCAACATTTGCACCTGATTTTGTATCCAATAGCTTATAATAACCTTTAAGATTTGCTATAGCCTCGCTAGTAATACCTCTCATTTCATTTGATTTTTTAGTTATTTCTTTTAACGTGTTTTTGTCTACAAACTTTGATTGAGCAATTGGAAATCCGGGTCTAGCTTTACTCTTAGTTGCATTTTGTAATCCGTAAATATCAATTAACTTATAATAATCTTGAGTAGGACGCATAGTTTTAGTTATTTGGTCTCTTTTAAAAAATTCATATTCAGGATTTTTCAGTGCCTTTAAAAAAGCTTGTGACTGTCTCTCAGTTGGTGATAGATTTTGTAAATATTTTATGGCTAAAGGTGCTTCTTTAGCAATGGTATAAAATTTATTTTCACCATCAAATTTACCTAATTTTTTATCATAAGATGCATCAATTTTTTCGTATAATTCTTTAGCAAATCTTGCATTGCTTTCTTCTGGACTCTCACCAAATCTTTTTGGTCTACCATTACCATAGGCTGCAGCAGCTTCTGGTAAAACGTTTACAGGCTCAACTTTATTGGTGATTCGATTATTAGTAAGTGCTGCAACGTTTGAAGAATCCTTAACTGCAAAATCCCTTGCACCTTTATCTTCTACACGCTTAAAAAACATTTTTAGTTTTCGATTTGTGTTGAGTTGTTTTCCAAAAAAAGTTGTAAAATTTTCTATTGGTAGATCAGTTTGCTTATCATCTACAGTTTGCTTAAAAGTAAATAATCCTTGATTAATACTTTTACCAATTATATTATTGATAAGTTTTGCAAAACTTTGTTTAGAACTATCGTCACCTAAAATTGAATTTACTATATCTTGATTTTTTTCATCAGTTAAAGTATCCATAAAATTTACAACAGTTTGAGCATCATTTTTACCTTTTTGCCATGAAAGTTCATAATCAGTGCCTTTACCAAAAAACCTCTTTTTTTGTAATTCTTCTGCTTCATTTTTTAAATCAAATTTAAATTTTTCAAGTTTTTGGGCTTGTTCAAAAGCTTCTTCTCTTTCCTCTCTTTTTAATTCTTGCGCTCTTTCTTCTTGCTGTCTTCTATAAGTTTCCTCAAGAGCACCTGTAGCAAATGCAGTAAAAAAAGACATATCTAGACCTCCTCCTCTTCCATTTCCATAAAGCCTTCAGGGGCCTCCTCTTCTCTATCTTCCACGTTCATCATTGATTCTTGTTCACCCTCTTCACTAATTTCTGTATCAAGAAGTTCTTCAGTTGAACCTATAATTGCTTCATACATATCAGGTCGATTTTCTTTCATATTAATTAATACTTCATCTTGAGGTATAAATCCTGCTTCTCTTTTTTCTTCAGGATCAAGGTTGTATACTTGTGCAGGTATATTGTTTTCCATAGCTAAACCTATAAAGTGTAACGCTATAGGGGTTTTTAATGTTTCAGCCACATCTACAGAAAAGAAACCACCTGTAAAACCTGCAAAAGTAATAGTATTTACTATAGCCTCTACAGGCACACCACTGAGAAGTAACCTTAAAAAATTTTCTTCATTATCAGGTTCTTCTGCTTTTTGTATAATAAAGTCCATAGCCTCTTTAGGATCAGCGTATTGAGGAGGATTTTCCCAAGGCCATTTGCCCGGCTCATCTGTAAGTGAATGACCTGCAGGAGGAGCGTTAAATTTTTCAAACTCTGCAGGGTTATTAGGATCAGGAGCTAAAGCTTCCTCAATCTCAGGATCAATAAAATTTGGATTTGGATTAATTGCCATTGTTTTTCCTATGCGAGTGATATTCTATTATTCTTTATTCCTATGCTTGGGGCAGAACCTAGTTTAATAGTTGCCCCTGATGGTTTAGGCATGGTTAGTGAATCTCTAATTTCAGATAAAGAAAGTCTGTTTTGTCTGCTCAAAGCCTGTGCTGCAGCCATCGCTCTACTTGATGAAGATGCAAGGTCAGAAGCAATTCGTCCTTGAACTTGTCTAGCGTCAGACATACCTCTAGATTGTGCAAATCTTCCTCCTCCTACCGTTCTTGGAGATTTAACTTCTCTGCCTCCTCTTAAAGGAGAATCTTTTGATACAACAGCCCCTGTAATACCTTTTAACGCATCTCCTAATTTGCTGTTTGTTAAACTTTCTATTCCTTTTTTAACATCATCAAAATCAAAATTAAAAAAGGAGGGGTCTTCATCTTCTTTTTCTTCTCTTTTTAAAATTTCAAGTGGCGTTAAATCAACATCACCATCTTCTTCTATATTAGAAAGATAATCTTTGTCTATTTGATCTTCTCCAAAAAACCCACTAAAAAAGTCTCCTACATCATTTGCAAAATCGCCTATACCTGAAAAAAGTGAATCAAACATTATGGATTCTTACCCCCTAATAAACTAAAAATACCTCCTGCAGCAACTGCTCCTAGACTTTTAAATAATGTATTGTCTCTATCCTTTTTATACTGCTCTGCATTAAACGATTGTTGTTGAGCAAGATATGCTATGGCGTGTGCTCTTTGTGCATCATTTTCATTTGCTTGAATTGCCCAAGATGCTTCATCCCTATACCGTTGCCAAAGTCTATTTAATGCATTATTTTGTATTTGAAGCACGTTAAGAGCATTTATTCTATTAGCTTCATTTTGTGTTGTAGTATTTGCAGTGTTTAAGTTTCTACGCCAATTTGCATTAGACTGTTGAATAACAGCATCATTTTGTATGTTAAACTTTTCTCTAGCATCATTTATCTTTGCAAAATATCTATCAGTAGCATTTGCTTGGTCAACATTAAATTGACTCATAGCCGCCATACGACTAGCATTAGCATTTTGAACTTGAACGTCTAATTCTGAAAAGAATTGATCTGTTTGTGCTTGAGACTTTGCATTAAATTGTCTTGAAGCATTTTCTTGTGCTTGGTCATTAAACAACTTTTGAAACTGTGATTGTAAATCTATAGTCTTTAATTGTTGTTGATTTTTTAAATTAGTTAAATCTGTATTTAAAAATATTTGAGAATTATTTACTGCAGCTTGCATACGAGCATTAAGGTTTTGTTTATCCATAGCGGCAAAAGTCAGTGCATTTTGCAAAGCTGCTGTTTGACGATTGTTTAAGTTTTGTAATTGAATAGTAGCATAGGATTTTGCATCTGCAGCAGCTATGGGTATACCTGCCTCCATCATAGCTTGAGTAATAGCTGCAGCAGCCATAGAACTTTTACCAAGACCACGAGCAGACATCATGGCTCCTACTTTACGAACTGCAGGAGCAGCCCATGCAGGAGGAGGTTTACCTTCTTCAAATGAACTAAACAACTGACCCATTTGATATTTAACAGTAGCCCTTTCGTCAAGTTCTCCTTGTGCTGCTTGTGCTACTGAAGCTTCTGATACTGTGCCTTGTATATCTCCTATTAAGGATTCTGCTGAAGGTATACCTCTTGCCGCTTCGTATTCAGGAGTACCCTCTGCAACATAAGACTGATATTTTGGAGCCTCTGTAAGAGTAGGAGTTGTTACTTGCAAACCCTCTGATTCAGCAACTGTTAATTTAGGTTTTAAATCTGTAATATTAGTTAAATCTTCATAAAGTTCTTCTTCTTGTACTTCAAAATCTTCAGGACTATATACTGCTTCAGGAGAAATACTTGGATATAAGGAGTCCTGAAACTGTGCTGCTGTAAGCTCGTCCCCAGTAGGAGTAACTGTAGGCTTAATATTTGCAGAGGAATCTATAGGAAAACGAGGTCCTGTAGGTCTTTCAGGAGCAGATTCTTCAGCAGTAGTGGTGGGAGCAGTAGGAGTAGCAGGAGCAGCAGCAGCAGCAGGAGCAGCAGAAGAAGCAGGAGAAGCAGGAGCTTTTACATTTGCAAAATTATACCCACTTATCTTTGTAAAAGCTTCAGAGGCATTAGTATCATCTGAACCTCTTCCTCCTACAGCATTTAATAATTGGTTTTTATCTCCACCAAAGTAAATATCTGCTAATTGTTTTGCACCCTCTTCAGTTTTTGCAATATTAAACACATCTTTTGATGGCACTTTAGCGAATAAACTTTGTGAAATTCCTCTATCCATTACGCACTCTCCTTAGTCTTGAAGAGATCATCCATAAGAGTATTCACTTCAAGCTTTTCTATTTTTTTATTTAACATTTGTATTTTTGCCTCTAGCTCTGCAATGTTATTGTGAGCATCATTTCTTTGTTTAACAAGAATATCAATTAGTTCATCTTTTATATCTAATACTTCATTCTTCATCAGGTTTTTTCCTGCTTCTAAACATAGCCCACAGGCGCACTGCTAATAAAATAGAACCCCCCACAAGCATGAAAAGTTGTAAACTGCTTTCTAACCATTGTAACCACAAAGGAGTAGAAACAACGCTAGTAGCAAAAACAGTATCCATTGCATTTTTTACTTGTGAGGGGTCTTTCATTATTCTTCCTCTATTTCTTCTTCCAACTCTTCAATAAGAGAGTTCATAAAACTAGTAAGACTTGCTTGAACTTGATCTAATTCAAAACGTAAATTGTAAGCCTTTTTTTGCAAACTTTTAATTTGTGCAATAGCGTATTTTTGTTTGTCACTCAGATCAGACTCATCATAATCTGTACCATTAATATTAATTACATTAGTGTCTTCAGTCATACTTTTCTCCTATTAGCTAACAGTCATTGACTATCTAATAAATAGAGATTTTGTAAGTAATTTCAATAAATTAATCCACTTCTATTTCTGGTTCAACGATGACTTTACCATTAGAATCTGTCCAACTCGTTGAAATCATGTGAGCGTCTTTTCTCTCACCCACCACCATCCAACTAATCGTGTCTGTGCATGAATTATCTGATGCTGTAATCGTTAACACGTTACCTGACACACTGCCTTTGACCATCGTGAACCCTGTTTCATTTGA
>Ga0208666_1000050_pt1 | contig 49826 bp, 86 predicted proteins | sample 5B_taG_FD_184078 | JGI IMG/M metagenome (GOLD analysis project Ga0208666, IMG submission 184078) | Marine viral communities from the Subarctic Pacific Ocean - 5B_ETSP_OMZ_AT15132_CsCl metaG (SPAdes) (version 2) | ecosystem: Environmental > Aquatic > Marine > Oceanic | place: Pacific Ocean...
TTGTAATTAATCGACCTGACGCACGGCATAGACAGTGATGTCCTTGCGGTTCATCAAGTTCTACATTGAAATATCCGTTACCACTTTCTTTAAAGATAGTGCCTTTAGCTTCAATTACGTTTGCTTTTTTGCTCATTCTTTCTAAAAATATGTGTGTACTCTTTTTCAATTGTCATTAGAAACCAATAGGCTTTGCTTTGTTACGTTTATTTTTTATTTTTTTGGGAACTGTTACCAAACAAGATGGAGCTATTGATATAAGCTCATCATCAGATTTTTTAAGTAGCATGTCGCAGATACGGTCAATTGCCATGGCGTAAATGCCGGGCTTAGACACATTTGAAAGGAAGTGATTTGCTAAGTCGTAGCAAAATTCCTCGCGTTCGCTATCAGTCATGCTTCAAAGTATTTGTTCAGGACATCAATACGTTCTGTTTGTTCAGCAATCAAATCAAGTTGTTCTTGGATTGCAGCCATTACATTTGGATGCTCGCCAATACCAACAGGATTGTGGAGATAAACTTCTACATTCATCCGAGCTGTTTCAATAGAACCACGTGCATCCGCTTCAAGTGCATCAAGGATATTTTTTCTCAGATTGCAAGACATAATTATTCAGGGTGTGCGTAGGTATAAGCGTCGAGAGTTGCTTGTAAATGTTCGATGATGTTGTTAGCACCAACAAATCGTTCTACGGATTCTTCTTCTAAGTCACAGAACTCGTAGCCGTCTTCTTCAGAAAAGTCGCATTGGACCGTTTCATGGACGACAACAAGCGTTGGTGTGAGTTCCACCGATAACTCCTCCGCAAGCGCCGTACGCTGGCCTGAGGGCGTCTTAAGAGGTACAAAGTCAAGCTCAGCTTGCTCGTCATTTGTGAGAGTTTTGATGTGATCCTTGAGGCGGTCACAAGGAGCACACTTGTCTTGTGAAAATACATAAAGGTGATACTGTTTCATCATTCTTAAGAAGATAATTTGAATAGCTCTGAATTAAGTCTGTCTAAAATGTCGTCCCAAATAACAGTGTCCTGTGTTTGGGGTTGAGTATTTTTTTGTTCTTCTACAAGTTCAATGAGCGCTTCAATTTGCCAAAGTTGTAAATGCATGACCTTTCTGCACGTTAAGCAGGTGAACCATCAGTAAAGTAAAAGCCACCTGCACAGTTCACTTCATTAGATGTTACTACATGTCGAGTGTGTTGATAACATCTCATGCCTGAGTGATATGAAATCATGACAGGATTGCCAACATCTACTGTGTCAAGTGTGCTGCACATAATCAGGCGCACTTGATTTTCTTTGCGCTTGTACTGAACTTCAGCGTCATAGCAAAGGTGTGGCACAAGTTCACCTTTTTCAGGGTGCATAACTTGTCGCATTGTGGGTTTGGAAACTGCAATAGCTTCCATCTCAGATTGAGTGTGTTTCATCAATCGTTAAACATTGGTTGGGGTTTACAGCTAACAATTCTTTTGGCATCTGGACAGAGCTCAAATAAATTATTCATTGCTGTTCTTGCATCAACAGAGGTGACTACAAAATCTTGTTGGTCACCTTCTTTATCTATGTATTTAATGTCGTAATCAATCGTCATTTGCTAGCTTTTCAATCTCAATGTGGTCAGAACATGTATCATCGTTATGCAGATCAATCATGTCTGTATCTGCTTTCTTCAAGAGATTTTCAAACAGTTTGTCTAAGAATTCTTGATTTTCTTTTGTGATTTTCATTTGCTTAATTCGATTTTTACTTCAGGCAGATACTTCTTCTCAGCAAGATAGAGTTCGACTTCTTTTCGTTGATCAGAAGTGAGGTAACCAAACATAAGGTTGAGTATTTGGTTGATATAAAACGTAGGAGCTTCTGGTGAGTCTTGGGCCAGTGCTGCGTGGCACAGGCATACGACATCGAGGAAGTCATAGTCATTAGCAATTACTGTTCCTGACATTGGATTAGTTCGAGATAGTCTTTTGGATTGGCTACAAAATGATCAAGCATGACAAGAAGACTTGCCACACTTGTATCTTTTGTTTGGATTGGCAGGTTTAAGAGGACTGAAGTCAAATACCTACGTGTTGTTTGGAGTTGAGCAATTGAGTCAATGCTCATTCAGATTCATCCGAGGTTTCTGTTAAATCAATAGTGTTATCAACTTCATTTGCGTACTGCTTTACGTATGCATCAATGTAATTACAAAGAACATCTACGTTGAAAGCTTCATCACTATTCATATGATCAGATACTTCAAAAAGTTGATCTTCAGAAATATGTGGATATCTGTCTGTCAAATAAGTGACAACATCAATAATTAGATATCCCTCAAGACTGTCATCATCATCTTCGTCATCGTCATCGTAATCTTCATCATCATCTTCATCTTCATCAACCTTACCTAAGTCAACATTTGGGTCGTCTTCAGCAAGCTGATAGACCCAATCATCAATTTGGTTATAGATACTATCTAAATCAAAGTCTTCGTCATTCTGACAAAGAGTCCAAACAGATGTTCTGTTTTTTAAGGTGAGGGTTGGCCAATTCTCAATTAGATATTCATTGACATCTACATTGATGTTGGGATCATATCCATCATTATCTTCATAAGTAAGAGCTCGTCGCTCTGAAGTAGCACCCATCAGAAAAGCTCCTCGTTATTGTTATCGTCAATTTTTACTTCGTTTACTGTAATTGTCTCTTCAGTAGATGGTGTGATTGCGTGACTAAGAATAGAAACAGAATCGCGCATGATGGCTTCTACTTTTTTGTTGTCACGATCAGTACGTGCTTCTTTGAGTTGCTCATACATATCAGCATCAGACATCTTGAGATCGCCTGAACGAATAGCAGCAAAGCAAGGCTTCATTTTAGATGTACCTTTCCAAGTATCTAGTGTCAGTGCAAATTCAATGTTGCCTGTACCATAGGCTCCCATTAGTCCAGTGAGAACGCACTGGGACCAAAGAGTAGTCAAACCTGAAGTAACAAGAATGACAGTACCTGAGTTGGTAGTCAGGAATAGATTGAGCTTGGTTGATTTGAATGTGCCAACATCTTCTGCAACATTGATTCCAGTAAGTTTGACATTGCCAAGGCGAGTCAGTGGCTTGCCAGAAGTTGGAATAGTAAGGGCAACTGGCTCTTGGTCATCGCCGCGATACATAAAGAACACAGCATCGCTGTCTTTGTTGACACCGACGCCAATCATCATGCTGACATCAGATTGCTGACCACCAGCAACCAGATCAGAAACAATTGCAGTGTTGTCTTGAAGAATAGTCATGAGAATGTGTAAATTTGACTGTTGCCTTAAAGGCATTGAGAACTAGAGCCGCTGCTAAGCGGCATTTGTTTTATAGATTTCGGGCAGGGTCTAAACTTTTTAGACGCGATATCTCATTAGAGATTAATGCTGCCATATTTTCAAGAACATCTAGTCGGTCCTTGTAATGTGTATTGCACATAGGCACTACGTAGTCCACGCATGCTTGTGCAATGTCTTTTGTTGTATATCCCATTAAGCAGTTGCTGCCAGTTCGCCGTTTAATTCAGCAAGTTTGGCAGAAGCTAAACATTCAATACATGTCCAAGCCAATTGGCCAGATACTTGTTCTTTGTCGCAAAAATATTCAATTGTGTCTTCAATGATCTCTGTGAGTTCGTTGAGTTGGTTTTTTGATATATGCATTCTGAGCAAATTTGAAGTATGGGCTGATTAACCCATGACATAAATATAGCCGCCAATCGGCGGCCATGTATATATCATTAGTGACACTTAAGGAAGTTTATCGGTTACATCCTTCTTCCCCTTCTTACCCTTGCTCTCCGCATTGGCGCTCCTGCTCTCCGCATTGGCATTCTTGCTCTCCGCATTGGCATTCTTGCTCTCCGCATTGCCCCTCCTGCCCTACGCCTTGCCATATTTGCTGCACGCTTTGCCATCCTTGACGCACGCTTTGCCTTCCGTTCTAATTTACGTCCTGCTTTTGCCACTCCTCGGAATCGCATCTTCTGAGTCCCAGGCCGTGCAACCATGCCCATGCCCATGCCCATGCCCATGCCACGCATTCCGGGTCTCCGCCGTCCCCTGGCTGGTAGGGTCATCAATTTTCTCCCAATTTTTCCCCTCATCGTCTTTCCTACTGCGCTTTTATTAGCGCCCATTGATTTGGCTCTTGAGCCCATCTTTCTATCTTTTAACCTCATTCGAGCAGCACGGTTCTTTTTGATCCGCATGCTGAGTTTCATGACTCGCTTCTTATTGCCAGATTCTTTTGCTTGCTTGCGCTTTTCTTTTAAATTTTTAATTTTAGTAGTTTTACGCTCAATCTTCATCTGAATGCGCATTTGACGGCGCATGTTCATAGCAGTCATTCCTGGAGTACTACCCATTCCAGGAGTACTACCCATTGCAGGAGTACTACCCATGCTTGGAGTACTCCCGTTACCCGAATTACCGCTGTTATTAGAAGTATTTTCGGACTTAGCCTTAGGTTTAGACTTAGAGTTTGCTTTAGCTTTTTTACCTGCTGCAGCAGAGGATGAAGATGAGGTTGAAGATGTGGAGGTAGGGTTAGATTTAGAAGTTGAGCTCGAATTGCCAGAATTAAAAGCACCAATCTTGGCACCACTAAAATCAACTTTATTAGTGTTATTGATTCGGGTGCCACGCTTGGCTGCCATTCGGCTGCCACTTCCGCGAGTATTTTCCTCTGCAGCAGACATAACTGTTATAAATACAAATCTGTATTTAGTTTAGCAATGTTTGAAGTGAATTATTATTCCGTATCAGAAGAGGTTTCTTCTGCTTTGTTTTCTTTAACTGCTGGAGCTTCTGGTTCTTTTGCAGGTGAACCACCTACAACAGGACGACGGTTATATCGTGTTGACGCCGCAGCAGCTTCATCTCCTAAAGACATAATTTTTTAATTCAATACTTACTTCTAATAATAACTTGCTTTACCAAATACCAGGGATAATTTGGCCAGTGAGTGCATATGCACCTAGTGCGGCAACAATACCGATCATTGCGGCAAGTCCATTAATCCGTTCTGCTGTTTCGTTCATGATTCTGTAGGTATAAGTGTGTAGTGTTTAGGCAATTCCAAAGAATAGATTGCCAGTAATTGAATATGAAAGGATTGCAAATACAAATCCAATCATAGCGGTTCTACCGTTTAGCTTTTCAGCACGTTCGGCATAAGTTTCGTAGCCATACCTTTCGACATATGTTTGATCTACATACATTTTGGGTTCACGAGCAAAAAGGTTTTGTTGTCCACGCTCGTTTGTAGTTACGGTCATATCTTAAGGTTTGTTACGTAATTCAATATTATCAGTTTTTTGCGGTAATTGCGGCAATGTCATTGTCAAAAATTTCAAGTCCGGCATCCGTAAGAATGTGGTTATACATTCCTTCGAACACAGAAGGCGGCATAGTGACGATGTCAGCTCCGTTATAAAAGGATCTCACAGCTCTATGTACATTTCTGATTGACGCAGCTAGGACTTTAGTTGGTACGCCTTTCTGTGCGTACAGTCCAGCAATTCCGCGTACGACTTCAAGTCCAGCTACTTGTTGATCATCTAAACGACCAACAAAAGGTGATACATATGTAGCACCAGCTTTAGCTGCAAGAATAGCTTGAGGTATTGAAAAAATTAACGTGACATTTGTTCTGATGCCACGTTTTGATAACTCTTTGCAAGCCATTAACCCGCAGCGAGTCATCGGCACTTTGATGGTTGTAACTCCACCAAATAAATTAAAAAGGCGAATGCCTTCATCAAGCATTTCTTGAGCTGATCCGTACACTTCCATACTGATGTCTTGGACACCAATGTCTGTTAGTTCTTGGTAAACATCATCAGGATTGCATCCTGATTTACGAATCAGTGTCGGGTTCGTCGTCACTCCATTGATCAAACCTGTCAAGAAGTGTTTGGCAACTTCTTCGATGTTCGCTGTATCCAGAAAGATTTTCATTATGTATCTCTTCTACAAGTATGTTTAATATATTTGAAAACTCCTCATAACGAGGGTTTGAAATGCTGATGTGATGATATTGATAATGCCGTATTGCATGCATTATGTCTTGCAGCTGTTCAACGGAGAGTTTCACGGATAGTCCTGCATTGCCTGTAATGTTTTCCATTTTTAAAGAGCATTACCTCGTGGCAGAACTTCTTCTGGAAACACAAAGTTTTCGTGAGGCTGATCTACCGGAGCCATCCATGCCCGTAACCCTTCGTTAAGTAAGATGTTTTTCGTGTAGAAAGTTTCGAACTCGGGGTCTTCAGCTGCTCGTATCTCTTGGGAAACAAAGTCGTAAGCACGTAAATTAAGGGCAAGACCAATAATGCCAATACTAGATACCCAAAGACCCATAACAGGTACAAAGAGCATAAAGAAATGAAGCCAACGCTTGTTGCTAAAAGCCACACCAAAGATCTGAGACCAAAAACGATTAGCTGTAACCATCGAGTAAGTCTCTTCTTCTTGCGTAGGTTCAAATGCTTTGAACGTATTGGATTGTTCGCCATCTTCATACAGCGTATTTTCTACTGTCGCGCCATGAATGGCACACAGCAATGCACCACCAAGGATGCCTGCTACTCCCATCATATGGAACGGATTAAGCGTCCAATTGTGGAAACCCTGTAAGAAAAGTAAGAAGCGGAAAATAGCGGCAACGCCAAACGATGGCGCAAAGAACCAGGACGACTGTCCCAGAGGATACATAAGAAAGACGCTGACAAAAACAGCGATAGGACCACTAAAAGCAATTGCATTGTACGGACGTATTCCTACTAGACGACTAATTTCAAACTGACGAAGCATGAAACCGATTAAGGCAAATGCTCCATGTAGTGCTACAAAGCACCAAAGACCACCGAGTTGACACCACCGGACAAAGCTTCCTTGTGCTTCAGGACCCCAGAGGAGCATGAGTGAGTGTCCCATCGAGTCAGCTGGCGTGGAGACTGCTGATGTGAGGAAGTTGGCTCCTTCGAGATACGAACTGGCAAGACCATGGGTGTACCAGGAGGTGACGAAGGTGGTTCCTGTGAGCCATCCACCAATAGCGAGGTAAGCAGTAGGGAAAAGCAGGAGGCCAGACCAACCCACAAAAACAAATCGATCACGCTTGAGCCAGTCATCAAGTCGATCGAAAAGTCTAAGATTCCCGTTTCTAGGTAATGTTCCATTGAGTGTTGTCATTGTTTTCTATACGTCTGAGTATTAATTCATCAATTGCAAAAGCTCCTCCACCTGTGAGCATTACGCATATAGCTCCTGCTTGGTAGAGCACAAGTAGTTCTAACAAATAAATGTTAAAACCTGTGGTTATTAATGCATGGTAAATACCAACACTTGCTGTGCTTGCAATTAACAGACCACCAAAACGGGCTGCTAATCCAGTAATAAGCATCCAGCTGCCAACTATTTCAGAGAAGGCAGCTGCATATGAAAGAAGTATAGGAAATGGCAAATGCAAAGGGCGCACAAAAGCATCGGCAAAGTTTTCGATGTTTGCTAGCTTTTCGTATCCATGATGGATAAGCATTATGCCAATAGATAATCTAAGTATCAGTAGTCCTACACTCTTCATTTGATTTACTTGAAATAACTTTTTTTGGTCTGCGGATGACGATGAAAGCATCCTTGTTGTATTTTTTTGTGCCCTTTACAGGAGCCCATTTAGTTCCAGCTCCATCTATTTCATAAATAGATGAGCCGCCTGTGACGACTTCAAGCTCATCGCTAGAAGAAAAACCCAGCTCTTGTAAGGCAAGAGCCAGGCGTCCTAGGAAATCATCCTGTCTAAGCATCAGCCAATAGCGGGTGCAGTAAGAGCGACAGGAGTGGACTCAGCAGCAGCCAGGTCCAGTGGGAAGTTGTGAGCATTACGCTCGTGCATCACTTCCATACCAAGGCCAGCACGGTTGAGTACGTCAGCCCAGGTGTTAATCACCTTGCCTTGTGACTCAACAATTGACTGGTTGAAATTAAAACCATTCAAGTTGAAGGCCATGGTTGACACGCCTAAGGCAGTGAACCAGATACCGACAACGGGCCAGGCAGCCAGGAAGAAGTGAAGGCTGCGACTGTTGTTGAAGGATGCGTATTGGAAGATCAAGCGACCGAAGTAGCCGTGAGCTGCAACGATGTTGTAGGTTTCTTCTTCTTGTCCAAACTTATAGCCATTGTTGAGGGACTCTTTTTCAGTGGTTTCACGTACGAGTGAAGATGTAACCAAAGAGCCGTGCATAGCACTAAATAGAGAACCGCCGAACACTCCAGCAACGCCCAGCATATGGAAGGGGTGCATAAGAATGTTGTGCTCTGCCTGAAAAACAAGCATAAAGTTGAACGTACCGGAGATGCCGAGGGGCATGCCGTCAGAGAAGGATCCCTGACCGAATGGGTAGACAAGAAACACCGCAGAAGCTGCAGCCACAGGAGCGCTGTAAGCAACGCAGATCCAGGGGCGCATACCTAATCGGTAACTAAGTTCCCATTCTCGTCCCAGGTAAGCGAAGATACCGATAAGGAAGTGGAAGACAACGAGCTGGTAGGGTCCACCGTTATAGAGCCATTCGTCGAGGGAAGCTGCTTCCCAGATTGGGTAGAAGTGCAGACCGATTGCATTGCTTGAGGGGACGACTGCACCGGAGATGATGTTGTTTCCATAGAGGAGACTTCCGGCGACTGGTTCTCTGATTCCATCGATATCTACAGGCGGTGCTGCCACAAAGGCAGTGATAAAACATACGGTTGCTGCCAGTAGGCAGGGGATCATCAAGACACCAAACCATCCGACATACAGACGGTTGTTTGTGCTTGTAACCCATTCACAAAAATTTTCCCAGTTAGATGCGCGCTGGGAACCCGCGAGGTTCGAAATAGACATGTAATAAAGACGTTTTAATGTGCGGGTATGACTCGGAGGGTGAACTCCTACATACCTATATTAAGTTGTGATAAGCACAAATAACGTCGTATTTATACTTAAAGTTCGGCTGACGGTATATAATCTTCGTCGAAGTCTATCCAGAAATCTTCATTCTTGATATCTCGGATTAGTTTTTTAGTTCTGCGTTTTAAAGCAAGTTTATCGAGCCAACCTTTGGTACGCTCGTTTCTAATCGTGTGAGACATGTTCCTCCTTTTCTAATAGCGTTAGGAGAAGTTGGACTGCTCCCAACTGATTTCAATATATCTCTCAACATGCATTCATGTGAGATCAATTTAGATAATTTACTTCAACATTTGCAACGCCAGGATTTATTAATCCGATTGCTTTTGCTGCCCCGTAACTAAGATCAAGCTCACGGACACCAATAAAAGGACCCCGATCATTGATACGTACGGTTGTGCATCTTTCATAGCAGACTTCCAGTTTTGTACCGAAAGGTAGTGTTTTATGTGCAGCGGTATGCCCGTACATATCATAAATTTCGCCGTTAGCGGTGGTCCTTCCGTGGAAATAACCACCGTACCAGCTTGAAAGCATGGTTTCACTTGCGAATGCGCTTGTACTGATAAGAGTTGCAGTAGCAATGGCACTGCTAATAATAAACTTAAGCATTTGTTCATTATTAATAGGATTTACAAGTTAACAATGAAGGCCCACGGATGTGAGCCTATTGTATAACTTAAACGCCGACTAATTCAGCGGCGACTTTGAAAGCACGCTTGCTGATTTGTGCACCAGGACCAAAAGTACCACGTGCAAACTGAGCGCGACCTTTAGCAACTGTAGTATTACGAGTGCTTGTTTCTACTTGTGTAACGGCATTTATTGCGTTCCAAATAGAGTTCGGTGCAAAGTCTGAGCCGTAGCCAGAGCTGAAAGCACGTTCAAGGGCTTGACGTTTACGGAACACTTGACCTTCGTCAATGTTGTACACCTCGTCAACAAAGTCATTAAATGCCCCAGAACCCATACTGGCGCGACTGAACTCACGCATCAGCTCACACTCAGTGACAAACTCCTGACGTGCTACATCAATGCTGTTGATAAGAGCATCGAAGTTATTGTTAGCACCATTCTTGTGAGTGATGCTGCTGTGTGCACCGCTGTCATGCAATGCAGCAGTCAGTGTGTTTTGACAGACAACGCGGATGTTGGTGAACTTGGCACCACAACCAGTCTTGCCGTCATGTCCGAGGTAGCCGACGATGCGACGTTTTACTGTGTCGCCAGGGACGATGTCCGTCTGCGCACCACGGAGTGTGGCGGTAAAACAGACTTTGGCTCCGTCCGATAGAACGATGACGCAGTCCATGTCAACCTCTTCGCGGATGAACTCAGCCATCCGAAGGAGCGAGTCGTTCTGGACGATCTCGTATTGCTTACTAACGAGTCCGAGCAACCCGTTGTTGTCAGTTCTGACGACAGCGAAGTGCTCTGTTGGCATTCCGTCCATCTCATCTGAGAGGTAGTAGAGGGGACGTTTTTCGACAGTGAAAAGAGCGTCTGCAGTTTCAAACGCCTCTCGCGCTGGCAATGTGGTGTCAGTGACGACTCCCATACCGTGCCATGCACGTTCGCCGTTGCCGAGCCAGCCGGATGTGAAATTTGCGGGCATTGATTGTTCATATATAGAGAACACCTTTGGTGAAAGGCGCTGGTAAGCGCCAGACACTTTTTATCAAGTTGATCTACTTATGTCTAGTATTGTCTGCTACAAAAACATTTATCTGCAAAATATGTACACGATAAATGAATTTTACTCATTGTTGAATTCTTGTTTAATCTCTTTTTGCAATTTGTCAGCTTTACTTCCAGGCGGATACGAGCCTCTAAGTAATAACTGGCGTATTTGGGGATCTTCTCGTACGTTCTTGGCAAAGTCAGCAGCAATGAGTTCGTAACAATACTCACTAACGCTTATATCTTTTATTGCACAGAAGCTTTTTAACAGAGCATGGCATTCGCTAGCCATGTTGAAGTTGACTCGCTTTGCCATTCACCTTTTTATAAAAAGGTATTTTAACGGTCCATTTTTGCACAATGAGGATTTGAGTTTATGAGTAAATTATGTGTAGTTACGAAACCCCACTCATAGCAAGGGATTAAGGGCAAAAACTACTTCCAAGCTACACTGGCTACACAAGATCTCTTATATATACCTTTTTTAATACATCCTCTCTCTATATATCTATTTTTAAAATAACTATATAGGGAGATAGCGTAGCAAGTGTAGTTAAGCGTGGTTTTAATATGCGAATCGCAGTGAGTCTTTCATATCGTTCATCATTTGAGCAACAGAGTTACCTTGAGAAGCTTTGTTTTTATTACCTGTAATAGAAATGTCATTGCTTTGATTGATTGGAGCAACAATACTATTGTCTCCACCAGTTACATTTCCAGTAGATTGACCAGGAATAACTTTTTCAATTACTTTATCTACATATTTATCTTTAAAATCTTGAGCGACAGGATTGGTAGTAGGAGTAGAGGTATTTACTTCGTTGTTGCGATCAGGTCCTTGATAACGCTCGTCACGATCGTAGAAGTCAATTAGTTGCTTTACATTACTACCTTTGACGTTCTTAATACCTGCTTGTTTCGCGTAATAATCCCATTGTGAAGGCGGAATGCCAGCTTCAAAAAGCTCATCTTCAAATGAGCCACCTCTTTTCTTGTCCCTTCTTTCCGCAAAGTTTCTTTCTCCTCCAGAGAAACCAGAATATTTATCACCTGTATACAAATAGCGCTGAAATGCTTCATCACGCTCTTTTTCATAGAAGAGCCCATCTTCAGTTTCTGTATGCTTGGGTATGAAATTATCGTTGAATTTCTTTCTTAAGTAATCATAAGAAGTTGGCTTTCCACCAAAAGATGATCTTTTGTTATCCTTACCCATGTCATCATTAAAAGCAATGTTTATATAATAACGATTTTGGTAGGTTTGAGCTAAGGCTGTTTCTTGGACTGCTCGTAATAATGAAGCTTACGATGGCAGTTAGAGCACAAACAAATACACTTCTTAATTTCAGCCAAGGTCGCTTCAAGAGTTGAATCTCTCTTGAGCCTATTAACGGTTGCAACCTTAGTAGATGGATCTACATGATGCCAATCCATATAGGCAATATCAAAAGCACCACAGTGCTCACAAGCTGTAAGGCGTTTATTTACTTCATCTTTAATGTGTTGACGACGTTTATCACGTGCTTGTTTACGTTTACAAGAATCTTTGTACGGCACATATATATATTGTCCAACACAATTAATTTATCTAATTAATACCCAGAGCGAGACTTGAACTCGCACGACATAAATGTCAGCGGATTTTAAGTCCGATGCGTCTACCGATTCCGCCACCTGGGCATAAATGGGAAGAGGGGTCACATCTAGCAACCCCTCAATTACACAGACAGAAACGACAAAAATGCCTGATACCCGATCGGGTAGGCGGTGCCGTCGTTCTTCTTCCCGCCTGTGACAAGCTTAGCTTAGTTGCCAGCTAAATGTGATTCAAGCGTTTGAATTGCATCACGCAAAGTAGCGCCAGCAAATCCAGATGCGCCTGAATAAAACTCAGTTGGCTCAGCATAAATATCCGTCTCAGGATTGAACGGAATACTTGGCCGTGCTTTGAGGCAATAACCCTCAGCACGTTGAAGCTTGACCAACATCTCTTCGACTGCAGGTCTAGAGATCAAAACCATTTGCGTGTCCATAAAAAATAGTTGAAAGGACAGTATTAACTAGAGGCGCTAATTAGCGCCCTCAAAGTTTATACAATCGAATAGTAGATGTTGATACTTATGCGAATTAAATAAACATAGGTATGTGTATGAGTGTTTTACAAACGTCCTGGAGTATTAGACTTATTGGCTGCAAATAATTTAAAATTTAAATCAGACGAATATGGTAACCCACTAATAAATCAAAGCAGAAAAGCTGGTTTGCTTTCTGTTGAGACAGTTGAGCCAGATGCTTATACTCCACAAGCGCTGTATGATGCTTTAGATGGAGCAGAACGCGCTGAAAAGGAATATATGAAAACAGGTAAAAGAGTTTTGGCTACTGACAACTCGCCTAAAACTAGTGATTACGACTTGGCCAGATTAATTGCAACTTCATTGACCAATGATTCATTGCGAATGCTAGCTGAAAGAGGTCTTCATGGAAGATATGCAGGAGATAGAGCGGCTATGGAAGCAGCTGCGCAAGATTTGTTATACAAAGGTAGTTATGGTCGTGATTTGTATACAAACACATACACTGGCAATATGCCAACACAGATGGGACATACCACTGCAAACAGCTTAGGTGGTACTGAATTGAGACCAGAACTGGCAGCAATTAACACTAGTTTGCAAGATAGTGAAGGGAAAGACCGGCTTGAAGCAATTCGAAGAAAAAGAGTACAACTTAATGCTATGAAGGCAATTCAGGACAATCCCGAGCTGCTTGATGATCCTGACGTTAAACGTCTCATTATGGGTGATAAAACTTTTGTAAATGATTTATTATCTAAAGCAACTAACTACGGTTTTGATGTTGCTGATAAATCTGCTGGAAGCATTACTACAGCCGATCAAGGCAAAGCCGTCAATATCTTTGCTGATAAAGTCGTTATGGAGAAAGCTATTAATGGCAACGGAAAGAACGGCAAGAAGTATTAAAGCTTGCCATCAACAATACCGTTGTGTGGTTTAGATGTCCAGCCATCGTATTCACCTTTTATTACTGGAATATGAATGTCGTCCGTAACTAGACGGACGCCTTCTTCAGTCATGCCAGTAACCATATGTGTGCCATCAGAAAGGACTGATGTGTACAGTCCGTATTTTGATTTAACGATTGTATAGGTCCAATCAGTTTTTGTCGAAACTGGAGATCGAGAAACAGTAGATTGTGAAGATGGCATAGATCGCTAGATATATAAGGATGTCCATAGTTTGGAAAAAAGAAAAATCCCAGCCGTGGAATACACGGCCAGGAGTTTAATCAGTAGAGAGCAGTCTCTTCCACCTGCTCTGTTTCGTCACTGTAGTCAGGTGTCTCATCGATGGCAGGTGTGCCAACTTGAGTAACAACTGAACCAGCAACAGCACGCACGTTGTTTTCAGCCTTAGGAATAGGTCCAAGGCCACCTTCCAAAACAGTCACTCCAATGAGGCTGATTTCGGGACGTTTGCGCATACGCACTTGGCCAGAATTGTCGGTGTAAACCTCACTGACATTCTTGATGTGACCAGTAATAGTCACTTCACGGCCTTTGCCAAAAAAGCCTTTTTGATGAAGGCTCATAAGGCCGTTTTCGTTGTTGAATTTGTACACCAAGTCAGCACCGTCTTTGGTAGCAGTGCTGATGACAGATACAGCAAGGAACTGGCTGCCATCACGCTGTGGAACAACTTCAGCGTTGAAGATACGTCCAGTGACGGTGAGTGCGTTGAACTGAGCGTAGCGTGTTTGAGTGTTGGTCAAAGTGAATCTTTGATAAAGAACATGAAAAAAGAAAGCCGCTGTTAAGCGGCAAGGTGTTTAGTCGTGACCACCACAGGAAGCACACATAGGGTCATCAGGACCACATTCAATAGTCTGAAGAATGTTAATCATTGCTTGAAACTTACCAGCATCTTTGAGCCAAGCTGCAGATGAGTCTTTATCTTCTAACTTGCAATCTTCAGCTACACGTTCGTGGAAGTGGATCATACGATCAATAATGTAAACCATCATCAGCTTGTGAACAATCAAAGGATTGTTTGAGCTAGATGCTGCACGCTGTACCCAATGTTCAGCTTCATCAAATACATCATCAAAATGATCTTCAGTAACAACTTTATCTGCAGCATCTGTTGGCGCATTTTTGAGGTGATCTTCAAGCGCTTCAGATGAAATGCTGTCAGGGATGTTGAATGATTGAGTCATATAGTACTCGAATTTACAAAAAGAATGAAACCCGCTGTTTAGCGGGATTGGTGGTTAACTCAAGCGATATTGCAGCACATATGTGCGTGGCCTGCATCGGAGATGAAGTCACCGACACGGTCTGCGAACAGAGCCGTGGAACCATCGGAGAAGATGGTGTATTCGGTTTCATCTACGAGATAGCAGAACGCATCTTCGTTCTGAGGAACCACCTGTGATACACCTGGAATGTTGCTTGCAACAATCTGGAAGTCATAGGTGATTGCCATACAGCATTCAGAAAAAGAACACTAAAAAAGAAAGGCGCAGTTAAGCGCCATTGTGTGTTCTCAACCGATCACGGTTGTTCTGGCAGCTTTACGGAGGTAAAGCATATCCCTCATCATCTCTTTGGTTTGACGGAGATACTCTTCCTGAGTGCGCTTTGCTGCACGGACTTGAAGGTCTGTCATAGTGATCATGTAATGGACACGAAAAACTAAAGCCGCTGATTAGCGGCTATTGCTCATCAGAGCAAATGTCTGCGGCCTCTGTACTAGACAGAGGTGGTAGTAGGCATAGGCCTATAGATCTTGCATCTGCATTGAAGTAGAGAGCAAGGAAGAAATAAAGAACTAGCTTCATCAAACCTTGACTACTACTTCTGGATGTGCATTCCAGTACTCACAGTTCTTGAGTACATGGATGCGTTTGATTCGTTGTAGGCGAGCGCCTTCTATGTTGTAGGGACTGTCATCAATGAGAGTACCCACCATCCGATAGTTTTTGCGGAGATACTTCAGCATGTGCTGCTTCGTATTACCGCTGTTATCTACGCCTGTAGATACAAGGATGAGATCAAATGGAATGTCCCACTTGCGTAGCCAGTTGAATGATTCAGTGAGCCTGTCTGATGGTCTTGCCGTACAGATGGCGATCGAATCACCCCATTGATGCATTATCCGTAGTAGATCCACGATGCGGTCATCAGGTGCAAATTCTCTGGATGCATCAAAGAATGCATCTTTGGACATACCACGGTTGTCAAAGCCATCAGGCTTTTGAGTGATAGTGTCGTCCAGATCAAATGCATGCACAATCCGCGACTTTTGCGGCTGTACACGCTGAATACCGACAAAGTGGGATTGAGCTATACCTTTCATGTAATCTAATAAGAGTACAAGAAAGTAAAGGCGCTGTTAAGCGCCTATTGGTCATACGTCAGATAGATGTGCAAACATGAGTGCTTGAATTAGACGCAGCTCATTAATACGTAATGGTGCTTGATGCACATTAGTAGTAAATTGCGCTGTTTCGCGACAGATGACATCGTGAATAGCTTGAACCTGTGCTTTGTCTAAAGATAGCTTTAGATCTGCCATTGCTTGTTTCTATATATGGACCGTTTATTACCAAAGCCGCAGTTATGCGGCAAAGGTTCTTTAATTCGGAGGTACGACGATCATCGTATCTTTGATCTGATCTTGAATTTGCTTTATAGCTGATGACCAGAAGTAAAAGTAATTACTTGGAAGGCGGCCTTTACGATAGGACGCTTTTCTAATGTCATCAGCAAGATTGTCAAGCATATTAAGCACATAAGTAGGATCTAGCCCTTGTTTAATACGCTGGCTTTTGTCAAGCCGTAGCTCTTCGCAGTCCATGTTGTCAAGGACTGAGTTGATGACGGCATTAACAGCTTGTTGGTTCATCTATATAGATTAAAGGCACCAAATTTAAAGCCGCAGCTATGCGGCCTTAGGTTGTTCTACAGCTGGCTCAAGGTCTTTCTTGAGATCAGCTACGTGAGCCTCTAAGCGTTCGATGGAAGTCTTATGACTATCGATTAGCTTATTGAGCTCATCAATCTCTGATTGAGTTTGCTCTTGTTTATAGGCGGCCAACTGTGAGTCTGAAATGACGTATACAGATGGACGCTGATGTGTGATCCAAGGATCAAAGGGATTTTGCATGTTATATAGGCTTATAAAGCTCATTGCTCATTTATATATACCGACCCTATTAATTTACTGTCTAAGTATCTAATAGGGCTATCGGTATACACGGTAGTTGTTGTAGTAATAGCCGATTATTCACACGCCTTCTTTAAGGCATTTAATTGAAAATCGTTCTCAATAAGCTCTAACTTACGCGCTTTCTTGAGGACCTTACGGGCCTCTTTGCGAGTAGTTGCTAATTGAGCCTTGTTTAACAACTTGAGGTATTTACGTTCGGACATAGCGTCACTTCAGTAATTGGACAAGTAGTACCCCAACTGAGGATAGGCCCCATAGGAGTAGGAAGAGGACATACGTCTTTACTAGCTCATTCATTTCACTTTTAAGCAACGTACATAAATGTCTAATGCGTCCACAGTCTCAATCACTTTCTCTTCTACAGCCATAGACAGTGAGATGGCAATGTCATGGCACATGTCTTCGACAGTAAGATTATAAGGTGATTGATATGGTGTAACTGTAATGGGTACAGCTAGTAACAACGGTAGTAATGTGTTCAACATAGTGTATTCCTCTCAATTCAATTTTACCTGTTCTTAACCTGCCATTATGGATACAATGTTGGTAAAGGTAAGGTATAGGTTATGGAAAGACGTAAGGCCGGTGACTTCCTAACCGGACTACTTGATAAAGCTCGTGGAGTAGACGATGCTTACAGTAGCCGGGTTAGAGATATGTACACCCCTTTGCTTGATAAGGATGGTAAGGCTAAAGGCCTTAAAGGCACAGCCTTTGTCCTTGGATCAACCATCGGTGGTGGACAGCCGTCCTTACGGAAGATGGAAGGAGTAGAGCGCACTGAGGGTGCTGGCAAAGTTCAACAACGGATTGAGAATGTTGTTGTACCAGCCATGGAATATGGCGTACCAGCAGCCAGTGCTGTATCTAAGTACGTCCTACCAGCGGCAGGTGTGACCCTTGCTGGTAAAGGACTAATGGATCTAGCCGCAAGCTTCGGTGGTCCAGCGGACCAACAGCAGCCTGGACAGATCTTATTGACATAAGAAAACGAAAAATAAAGCGCCCGATAGGGCGCATAGGCGTCAAGCAGCGACGGGCTCGGAAGCTTTTACAGCCTTGGCAGCTTTAGCTTCTTCAGCTTTGGTGTCGATGGCTTTGACAAGGGACTTGGCATAAGAGAAGGAACCACCGACAACCATGCTGTCGATAGAGCCGTCTGCTTGTTCAATGCCAACATCGAAGATGTCATACTGGTCATCTTTAGTTTCAACGCGCTCAAAGAGACGAACGTTGATGTCTTGACCAGGGACTTTGAAACGCATAAGAGATAACGAATAAGTGAACAAGCCCTAATCGGGCAAAGAGCGAGAAAGGCGCTGATAAGCGCCCTATCGCAGGATGTTCAATAGAGGGCTACCACAGCGTCCTCTACAGGACGTGGAGCCTGAGTGTCTTCATCCAGTGAAAGTTCCTGCTGGATAGAAGGAGCTCGCTTTACAGGTTTCGGAGTAGGGCGGTCCCAACGGCGCTTAGCCGTGTGACGCTCCAAGTCGTAACCGTAAGACGCATAGTTCACCATGCAGTCTTGAAGTTGTGTGTATGAGCGGAATACTCTGCAACGGTTAGTAGTACCACCGTATGCAATGTATACGCCATCACACTGAGCGAATGTCCAAGTTGACAGACCTTTGGCAGTCATCTTGGTAAGAGTAGCGAGTTTACGCATATAGATACTTAAGTATCGAAAGAACACGACAAAATAAAGGCGTCAATAGACGCCCTTGTGTGTTCATGCAGGTGAACCCGGCATAGCCGGTATTGGGGCATCACCCCAAGCCGCACTGCGGATGCAGTAGCTGTAGAGATGTCCCCATTCACCTTCGTAGTAATCGATAAGGCTTTCGCAAGCCGTGTAACTACGTGGAGCATATGGCATATCTTGCCAGCAGTTGCTCCAAGGATTTGAAGTGTCAGGTTCACGCTCGCGGAACCAAACACGGCACAGACCTGGAATCATTGGAAGGTATATAAAGAACACGGAGAAAGAAACCCGTCGATAGACGGGCTCTAGTGTTCAGAACGGGATGTCCGCAGGATCTGTAGGCTTGACATAGTCAAGACGTACGTCTTCCCAGTCCTCAAAGGACTTGGCGTATGCCTGTGCTTCTTGATAGGTATCGAAGTACTCAGTAGTAGCTTCAGGGATACCGTCGTCACAGTAGATTTCGTAGTAAGAAACTGTGTACATCTGAATGATGTAAAGAACACAGTGAACGAAACCCGCCGATAGGCGGGCTCTAGTGTTCAGTTTGAGTTGAGAAACTCATGCAGTGCTTCTTCATACTCAGCAACTGAATCGAAGCCACGTGATTGTGCAGCTTCCAATGTGATTGGAGATCTGCGTGCAATACGGTTAACTTCGTATTCAGTCATGCCAGTTTGAGCAGCAATCTGCGTGACATAAGGATTGAACATAGTGAAATGAATTAAGAACACAATGAACTAAACCCTTCGATAGAAGGGCTCATGTGTTCATTCGAACGCTTGAACAGGGCCGAGAAAAGCACAATCAAATTCTTCAAAGACTTGATTGAGCTCTTCGGACTCACGCAAGCGAGAGATTTCTACCCAGCAACCGCCAGATTCTTCAACATGAAGAGCGCGGTTGTAGGTGATGAACCAAGGTGAATCATCGAAACCAAACATCGAATGTAATGAGATAAAGAACACCACCGACTAAACACGTCGATAGACGTGAGGTGTGTTCAGTAATTGAATTGATGAGAGATGACTACACGCATAAGTTACGCATCAGTGATGCAGTCAACGGATGATACATGTGTCATCAATGAATACACATACGTTGCAACATCTGATCTAAACGAAAGGTAGACTTGAGTTAGACGATTGCAACTTGTGTGGAAACTCAACTGTTACAACATAAGTAACTTACATGTGAAACAACTTAAGTAAACTTATGAATTGAAACTTGAGTTTGAATCTGTTGTTAGAACAAAAGTAAATCACAAGTAAAAACTTGAGTGTATTTTTTTTGTTCCACCGGGTAGGCGGGTACAACAGGGATTAGACGTGTCAAAAATTTTGTAGCATTTTTAGGACCCTATAGAGCGGTTTTTTGTGCCTGATTAAATGTGCCGACTCGTATCCCAGAATCTTTGGGTATATGTGGGATATTTTACGGTACATACCATATATGGCTGTGTTTGTGCTAATTAACACAAGACAGTCGGGCAGTGCAATACTGCTTGTTTGGAATCAAACTACAAACCACGCCAAATACGGCAGTTTTCTATATAACTGTTTTTAATTCTCTTGCTACGCTTCTCTCTATCTTTTTCAAAATAACTATATAGGTATTAAGCGTAGGAAGTGTAGTGAAATTAGATAAAATAAAAAATATCCGTGATAAATCGATGGGCAATCAGTATTTTGGTGATGATTTAATCCCAGGCGTAAATGTAAAAAATATCAATGCTGGTATTATCAACCCATTGAATAGATTTGGCAGTCTGCTTGGAACGGCATACAATCAATACGGTGAAGGACTACGCGGCGCTCTAGGTCAAAATCAAGATGATTATGCGCAACAATTCTTAGACGGAAAGCTAACTGGTCAAAAAGGTTTGAAAGACATTGTACAAATAACGCTAAAAGATGGCAAAGAGCAATCTTTTGATGTGAGCACTAAAGAAGGTGCTGATGCCATGAATAAGGCAATTGACGCTCAGCAGCCTATGAAACCAGCTTCGGAAAATCCACAGCCTGTTACAGGTGTAGCGAAGCTTGATCCGAACGCAACTAAAGAATTTAAAACTGCATTCAATATTGGCGAGAAAAAGATGGATGACATGCTGAACTATTTCGGCAGTCAAAACAACGGCGAGAACCTAAAAACATGGGCTGAGGCAAACCCTGCTTTGGCATACAAAGAATTCAAAAAAGCGGGCATGACTGCCAAAGAGCCTTTTGGTTATAACGACGTTGAATTTGGCAAATTACCAGAGAATCCTGCAGTAGCTGCTGAGCGAGCAGGTATTAAAAAAGTATATGACAATCAAGTAGAACAAACTGATCAAGAAAAACTTGCTCAAATGTTTAAAAATACAGCCGTAGGGACGATGTTAGGTCTAGATCTAAGTAAGTACAAGGATTTAGAGGCTAATCCTTTCCAAATTGATATTCCTACTTTGTTCGGTAAATCTGAAGACTTCAATATTCCAGGATTAACAAGTCAGCTAAGTCAATATTCTGCTTCTGACTATCGAGATCTAATAGGTAAGAACTCTAACTTGTTCAACTATAAGTAATAATCAAAATTCTCTACAATAGTTGTAGGTTTTTGCAGTAGAAATAGTGTACTTAGAAACTAATCAAGGAAGGCACAATACTAATAAAGTTGCATTAAGTAGGCTTTCTGCAAGTGCTGACCCACAGCAGACCCCACATGATATTAATTCTGGGCTAATTAAGTCTGCTGAGTTTCAAGCTGCCGGTAGAACTCTGGGAATGTCGCCAGAAGAGACCCTGGCAATGGTGTCACGTCAGCAAAGACGGCAGCAACGGAAAGGTGACGGCTTTGATTCCAAGCAATATTTGCGTCAAATCGCCCAAGCTAGTAAAACAACCACTAATGAAGTGGGCCGTGCAGAGCTCGACGGACTGAGATTTCAAGAAGATGACGAATTGACTGCTGCTTTCGGGCAAATGCAGGACGATGAACAAACATATCGCGCCGATGACCGTGGATTTACGGTTGATGAGGAGACCGGACTGCTTCGAAGAGAGACTTTTGACGAAACTCGGGGCGAAGAAGTCACAATGGCCCCCAAATCTGTCATTACTGACGCACTAAGCGACCTCGAACGCTCTGCTGAGCGTCAAAGGCGTGGTGTTGGTGGCTCTATTGCACGTGTATTCGGTGGATCCGCCGTTGATAGCGAGACATCCACGGCAATGGACGCCCTTAAGGAGTATTTGCAGAACGAAAAGCAAAGTGATGCACGTCTTGGTCGAGTACTGGTTCGTCAGGACAACAGACGATTCGATCCTGAGGTACGTGAAGCCAATCAGTTCCGTGCAGACGCCGAAGCACAGAACATTGCTCGTACTGCGTTCCTGACTGGTGGTGCAGGTGCCTTTGCTGACGACGCTATTGGCCGTATTGGTGAGATGAGGCGGATGGGCGCTGCTGGCTCCTTAGGGCCTATGGAGCAATCCCAAGTTATTCGCCAAGGAGCCCCTAGCCAATACCCTCAAGCCGAAGAGATTGTTGATGGCACTGGACGTGTCGTTGGATATGCCGATCCAGCTACGAAAGTCCCCATTGCTCTGGACCCTCAGCTTGGTATCAGCCTTGCAACTCAAGGATCCAACACTCCTGACACTGCTCAGCTAATTAATGCTCCACAAAACCCGCAAACCGCCCGAGAGTGGGCAGCCAGCAACCTTCCTGCCATGACACAGGACACAGGAAGCACTCCTCCTCGCTACCCCCAAGCAAACATCAGCAAAGAAACGACTGATTTCTCCAAGAGAGTGCGGAATGTGCTCCAAGGGATGGAGCTGACAAACACCCCTTCAGTCGCAAAAAATGTTCGGAATCTTGAAGAGGTCGAAGGCGTAGCCAACTTCATTCAGCGGGAACTAGAGAAGCGTGGCGACACCCTGATGATCCGTAACCCTGATGAGACCAGTAGAACCAAAAACATACCTGCTGGTACTCAGGTTGTTAGTGGACTGATGCAGAAGCTAGGCATGACAAGCGGTGATGAGGAACGTTTAGCTAACTCGATGTTCCAATTGGACGCCGCAAAACGCTCATCGGTTAACCAGAACCCAACTGGCACCTACCTGTCTCGCACAGGAACACCCACTGAAGACGTGATTTTCAATGCACCTGCAGAAGGGTTTGGAAGTATGCCTATTGCTCAGCAAGGTGGCGGCACCAGCATTCGTGTTGGCACTGACTCCAGAGGCAAAGCAGTCAAGCAAGACATCCGCTCTGCCATGGCTGGACTGGATGCACAGCGTGGAGGCGCTGGTGCACAAAAGCCCTTTATCGGCATGCCTGCTGACAGACCTACGCCGTCCACAGCTCGTGGACCGATGGACGCAACTCTGCTCCAAGAGCCTGTATACAACCGCACTGGACAAACCAACCCTGCAGCCATTCGCTCAACACTTGAAGGTCTGAGTGAAAGACGTGCCAAGAAAGGTGAATCCAAAGCAGACGCTGCTATCCGTCGTAAGCGGAATGAAGGAAACATCATTGGTGCCCAGGCAGTACAACGTCGGGCTGATGAAGACCTTACCCGCCGTGCCGATGCAATGAGCACAATCATCGGATCACTGCCACCTATTGCTCGTCGTTCCTCCTTCCCCCGTAGCCGCTGATCATGAAACATTCATATCCAACACGTAATACCCAACAGGGTCGTGATACTCAACAAGAAGCACAACGTACTCCACTAAGTACTGGCAAAATTAACAGTGCTGCCAAGATTAGGCAGGCACACGATTTAGACAGGCCTGAACAACAAGTTCAAGCTCGTGCTCGTGTACAGCGATACATGAATGATCCTGATAATAAGCAATGGACTGACGAGTTCATGGTTGCCTTTGAGAAATCAAACCAAGGTCAGGACTGGTATCAAGCTAGATATAATATGGGCAAGCCAGTTAAACCTATCAATCAAGAGGACAATAACAATGCCGGGTAAGTTATTAAGCACTGGTGGTAGATTTGCGGGTAACGCTTTAAAGAGTTTATTTAAAGTTCCTGGTACAGGCCTGCCAATGGGTCGTGCCGAAATATTTGGAAGATTAGCTCCTGATGTATTCTTTGGTGGAGTTGAAGGTGTTATGACGCCAGGTGATATTGGAGATAAATTAATAGCAGGAACAACTACCACAATTGGTAGTGCTGGTGGTGGTTTAGCGTTTGGCCGTCTAGGCGGGCAAAATCAACTTGCAGGATTTCTCTTAGATATGGGTGGATCTTTTGGTGGTGACATGGGAGGACGAATGATTGGAGATCAAATACAGCGTGGCAAAGATAAACTTGCAGGTGGCAAAGGTCTTACCGCTTATGAACGTTTAAATGAAAAAGATCGGGAAAAGCTTGAACAGTTAATTCGCGAAGACCAAACCGGACGCATTCTTGCTGAACTCGGGCTGCTCCCTGCTTCGACGCAGAGTGCATTAATTAGCTGAGGCAGTACTGATGGCTGAAGGAAGACGGGAACAAATCAAAAACATCCTGAATGATTTAGGTGCTGGCTTCTCTGCTGACTATCAGCTTGGTCGTGAGGACAGACGTAATGCGTTTCTCCGTGATCGCAAGCTGAAAGGACAAACAGAAGAATCCACTAAGTGGGACGCAATGATGGGTACACACCCTGCCGCGTTCCGGGTACAGGAAGCTCTCGGAAAGCTGAGCCCTGAAAAGAAGCAAGCCCTCCAAGAGTTGGATATGGGCTTAAGGGGCAGCACAGCACACAAAGTGGGGCAGTTTGGTGGAAGCATTGCCAACGACCTGACACAGGACACCACTAGAGGCATCTACTGGCTTCTGAATGCACTACAAGCAACAGGTGAAGTAATTAACGAACAGACCCTTTCTAGGATCGTTCCTCAGCTATACGAGAAATCTCGTGTACAGAGCACAGATACTCCGTTTACTAAGAAGGGAGGTGAGGGCAAGCAGCCGCGTTATCTGAATAGAGGAGACGAACAAGCAGTTGGAGAGATGCTGCGTAGGGGCTATGCAAAGCAGATCGACGATCGCCTTACCGCATCTCGTGGATACAGCTTTGAAGAAGGTGGTGATCTGAAAAAGCGGAACTACAGCCCAGGCATGGTTCAGTCTTTAGCAATCCCTACTGGTATTGCAATCAATACGGGCTTAGGTCTTTTGAGCCCCTTTGGTGGAGCTGAAGGGTACAAGGCTGCACTTCCATCTGAAGATGATCCAACAAAGACATCAAACGTCATTGGTGAAGTTGGACTGAAGTACTTGATGGGTAGAACCGGTCAGCTTCTTCCATACGAACAGTTCAAACAGGTAAGACCTGATGTGAGCCGTGAGGAGTACAACCGTTATCAAGCATTTAAGTATGACAAGCGTGAGGACTACAACCCGTTAGATGGTGACCTAACTATCGGTGCGGGAGCCTTGAAGTTCACAGACGAGGGAATTCACGGACCTGAAGTTCAGTTCCTAGGTAGAGGCTTACCTGTTACCACAGGAATTGTTCCCTACCTTGGAGCATTAGCTGGAGGAGCTGCTGGTGCTAAATATGGTTCTAGATCTAAGCGTGCCGCTATTGGTGGATTAACAGGTGGACTAGCAGGATTAGCAGTTGGTAATGTCACAGGCAATATAATTGAATCAGAGAGACGCCGTCGTAACTCTGTTGCTAATCAATTAGAAGGCGGAAACGCAGAACAGTACTTAGGTTAAAACCATGAGCTTTTTAAAACCGGTTGATGTTGTTAGTTATATGGATTCGTTTGATACGGATAAAGCAGTAAATGCACGTAATAGAGCAGATGCTTTTACAAAAGCAAGTGCTGCTGAAAGGTCTGGAGATATGGCAAGCACAGCGGGTCAACTGTTTGGAGAAGCTAAGGGTTCTGATTTATTAGTTGACGCAGGAGCATATGCACAACAACAGGCACAAAACGCTCAAACCTTTGGCAAATTTGCAAACGTAGCTGCCGGTCTTGGCTCAATTGGCGTTTCGCCTGGAGGCTTTGGCAATTTATTTGGTAGCGGTAAAAATTTGTCAGATTTCAACCCAAGTGGACTGTTTACTAGTGCCCCCGAAATGAATTTTGAGCCGACGCTGTTTCAGGGATGGTCAGCGCCAAAATATGTCCCTGGTTAAGTCTAGCTGAAGCAATAGTTTAAAGAATAAACTTGATAAACTATACAAAGGCTAATACGCTAATATGGCAAGCTTTTCTCTTTCTAAATCCAGCTTAAACCTAACACCTCCGTCTATTACTGGAGGACCTCGCAGTAATTATGCTACTGCTGGTGATGCGGTTAATACTGCAAGGATTTGGCAAGCCAATCGTCAGGGTTCACCTGACATGGCAGGAATAGTTGCTCAGAACTCTGCTTCTGAGACAAGTGTATTTAATGCAATCAAAGATGCAGAAGCGACTGCCATGATGGGTGGATTAGCCGGCTGGTCAAAAGCTTTTATGGCTAACAAAGAAGCCGAAGCTGCCAAAGCCGCTGCTAGAAAGGATGCTAAAAAATCCATGAGTAGTTCACTTTTCGGTGCTCTTGGCACTGTTGGCGGAGCTCTTCTAACTGCTGGAAATCCCGTAGGGGCAATGATTGGCGGCCAAATAGGCAGTTCTGTTGGAGGACTTATTGGTTAAACATCATGGTTATTGGACACACTAAAGAAAGCCTAGAAGAACTAGCTAGAAAGATTGGCGCTACAAACGTTGATGACGTTCTGCAGTTCCTAGGTGGTAAAGACTTTGCAAACAAAGCACAACTAGGGTTGTTAGAGAAGCTTGGCGGTCCTGGAACAGGTGCTGGCGGCGTCGGCTCTAAAGTTGCAAGATTTGCTGGTGGAAAAACTGCCAAAAACATTCTGCGTGCCGTACCCGGATTGAGTACAGCCTTAGTTGGTCTTGACGTAGCCGATATTGTTGCTGGACCTGACAGCCTTGCGAACAAGGGTATGGATGCTGTTGCTATGGGCATAGGAGGAACGTTAGGTGCACTTGGCGGTCCACTTGGTGCCGCAGCTGGTGCAGGTCTAGGAAAGATGGCAAGTGATGCCACACAGTTTTTATTTGGCGGCGGTAAGTCTGCCGAACAACGTAAACTAGAAGAAGCACTTAAGTTATTACAACAGCGAGGATTAGTCTGATGGGCATTCAAGTCTTACCTCTAGTAACTGCCGCAGGCGCGGGTCTGTTGAAATCCGCCGCTGTTGGTGCAACAGGTGCTGGCTTAAGTCAAGGTGCATTAAGTATTCCTGGCGCACGTAATTTATTAGGATTGACCGTCGATGATATTGCAAGAGGAGAAGACTACGATTTAAACGATCCAAGCACCTATAGAGATGATATTGGCGATCATGTTAGATCCTGGTTTACTGGAGTATCAACAAAAGACGTAAAAGCAAAAGCAAGAGAACAAGCAATTAAAAAAGTAAATCAGGGATTAAGAACAAGGTACGACGCAATAAAAACTGGATATCAAACATTAGGATTGAAGGCTCCAGACGAAATAGAATTTCAATATGGCAAGGGAAATAACGAAGGCGATGAAACTACAGCAGCCGCAACTCAAAGAACAACACAACGTGAGCTGCAGCTGAAAGCACTTCAAGACGCTGCTGGAGCAGGCGTCGATATCCGTGGACTAGGTAATGCATCTGCTTCTGAAATCAAAAACGCAAAAAGACTGTTTGACGAAGGAGAAGCCGAGAAAAAACAACTAAAAATCTTTGCAAGACAAGATCAAAAAGAAGCACGACTAAGAGCTGACACACTACGTCAACAAATGAGACAGGATGCTCAAATTGAAGCAAATCGTGCCGCTCAGTTTCAAATCCAACAGATGCAGTTTGGATTAGAAAATCGTAGGCTAGATATGCAAGAAGCTCGCAATTTCCGCAATGATCGTCAGAAAGCAATCATGCAGATTATGCAAGGTTTCAAGCAAATGGGTAACGCTTTTGCTTACTAGAAATTAAGATTCGCAATAAAAGATTTGTTTAATTCTTCCCGTCCAGAGAGATGTTCTTTGGCTGGTCTTTCGTAATTACGTAAAAACCAATTTGCTGCTTGTACAGGGCTATTAAACTTGGTTTTTAAATATTCAGGAGCTCTATCGTCTTTAAGTCCATGAACAATCTGGGCTTTCCAGTTGGTTTTCCAGTCAGGAACATTATTAACCATCTTTTTATAGCGATCATCATACATTTGGAATAAACCCCCAGATTTACCACCATCGCCCATTACACCGGTTTGAAAACCTGATTCGCCTTTAATGTTAGCAAGGACCCCTTTAGCGTGAACATCAGAAACGCCTAAAGATTTCATATAGTCAAATACTTGTAAAGGTGTAGGATTAGAGTTATTAGAGCTTGCATTGGAAGGGAATACAGGAGAAGAAGTATTAGATTGTCCAGGAGTAGAAAACGTATTTGGCGTAGAGGAAGAAGAATCTAAAGTCCCAGTATTAGGCAATATGCGACCCTCCTTTTCATATTGCTCAAGCAGTTTTTTATTGAGTTCAGCATTAGTTTTAGCCTGTTCTGCTCGCTGCTTATCTAAATTAATTCTTGATTCATTGATCTTTTGTTGCTGTGCATTCAACGCAGCTTGATCCTTTTGTTGCTTTTTGGCCTCATCCATAATATATGCACCAGCAGCCACACTACCCGCCATTCGGTTCACACCCTCCATGCGCACAGCAGGACGCATAATGTCTTTAATAGCTTTATCCCTTTTAGTCTTAATATCTTTGGTCTTAGCCTCAACAACACCCTCAGTAGCTGTACTAGCCATTAATGCATTACGACGAGCTGCAGCAACTTTTTTTAAAGCTTCATTTGCATTGGCTTGTTTAATAACCGTATCAACTTGAAAACCAGTCTGCTGTGCAGTGTTATAGATTTCTGTAGCAGCATCTGTAACTGACTTAGCGCCGGTCAGGAAACTTCCACTCTGTACCGAATTAAACTGCATAACACTTCTACGCTTTATACATACATTGTACTTAGATAGAATGAATATAGTCTTGTAAAATTAATCTGAATCATGAGGACAGCAGATTTTAGAGATATCAATAAGAATGGTATTGATGACAGAGATGAAGGTAGTGAGTCGCAAGAAGGGGCAGCTACTAAACCAGAGGGCAGCTCTTCTAAAACAGAAGAGAGCTCTTCTAATCCGCAACAAGATGTGCAAAAAACATATGAAGGGATGAATACGTTTCAGCAGATGATGGAGAAATTTATGGGTACAGCTCAGAGTCCAGATGACAATTTAGGACGAGATATTAAATATGGCTTGATGGGAGATTTTATCGGTAAAGGGTTTGATAATGAGTTGACCAAAGGTATGGCTGAATTTCAGTCAGGCCTATATAAAGACAACGCTAAATTTGGTGCCGACCTAGAACTACGAAACCAACGTGATGCACGTGCTGACGAATTCGGTTACGGCATGAGAGCTATGGATAAGCAGTTTGAACTGCAAGATGAATACCAAAATCGAGAATTCGGTAGAAACGTTGGCTATATGCAATCTAGTGGTGAGCAGACCCGCAAGAACTACAGATCACAGGGTGTTGAGGATCGGCTTTCCAGAATTACGCAGGGTGAGCAGGATCGCCTGAATACCGCTGCAGTGGGTGACCAGGCACGTAAGAACTATGACTTCGAAGATAAAATAAATGCTCGTACTGAAAACCGAGCACAGGGCCGCTCTAACAGGCTTGCAAGAGGCTTCTGATGACCGTTGCACAATCCAAGACAGGGAAGGTATACGTCACTTATGTGGATCAGTGGCTTGATACCTTACCTGCCGCTGAGTCAGAAGACTTTAGAGAATTTGCTGAGATAACTCCATCGGTTATTGAAATTTGGGTATATGCAGGAATCTTGAAATATCCCGGCACATTTAACGATATGGCCCGATGGGTCAAAATGAAATTTAAAAAATTAAATCGCCGTGAGATACTTAATAGCGAAATTGCTGCTCTTCATTCCGATATACAAGACTTACGTATGGCCATTACCTCGGGAGAAATCAAAGGCTCGGATGGTGCGGCTCGTCTGGCTTCGTTGGAGAAGGAACTTCGTTCGCATATTGAAACGTCTGACCGGATGAATAAAACCACGGACAAGCGTGGATTAATCTTGGCTGGTGCTGATCGAGTAATGCGTGAACTTACAGCCATTTTTAAAGATGATCCACATTTTGCAGAACCTATGGATAATGCAATGAATGCTGTTTGGGCTAAGATTTATAGCGAGCTAAACTGATGTCAATCAATCGTCCTGAACTAAAAGAGCTGCCGTCAATAGTAGATGCAGGTTCATCAGGCATACGATTAGCAAATACCCTTCCCAAGGCTTTACCTCCAATTGATCAAGCTGGGTCTGGCACTTCAGCAAGACAAATGGCTGATGCAGAATTAAAGCGTGACATGGCCATAGCATTTGCAGAAACTAAAGCAATGGCAGCACGTAGTAAAGCAATTCAACGAATTAGAGATCAACAATATGAACGTAGAGCTAGAGACTATGGCTTAAAACGTTAAAGCGGAATATTAGTTAAACTTGGGGTAAAGGTTTAACTTATGGCAATACCTAGCGCTGCATTAGCTTATAGACGATCAGCTTTGATGACAGCGACAAAGGTAACTGTTAAAGCACCTAGCGAAGAGGTTTTAGAAGCAAGAGATAACTTTCAAGCGTTTTGTAAGTTTATGGGTAAGGCTCCAGCAAAGCATATGTTGGAGTGGCATGCAGAATTATGTACAGGGGAAGATAGCGAATGTCTACTAGGAATTGCAGGACCAAATACTTCGATCCTCGCACCCCGTGGATCTGCCAAAAGCACTGTCCTTGGTTTGTTTGCAGCTTGGATGATAGGCCGACATGCCGCTGCCAAGAAGATGCTGCGAATCTTGTACATTGCTTACATGGTCGATATTAGTCGTGCGAAGTCAGCGACCATTAAAGGCATTCTCAGCTCCCCAAAATACAGAGAAGTCTTTCCTATGGTGAGACTATCAAAGATAAAACGATCAGATGAATATTGGAGTATTGACTATGAATTTGCTGGAATTGATACAGCGGGTGAAGAAGCTTTTACAATTGCGTGTGGCGGTCTCAAAGGTGCAATCACCTCTAAACGATCGCAGCTGGTGCTTATTGATGACCCTATCAAATCTGCCGCTTCAATCAACAACCCAGACATTCGCCGTGAGATGGAACAGACTTGGTCTAACGTTATCGCACCAACGATGTTTCAAGGTGCACGGGCTATCTGTTTGGGAACCCGCTTCCACTTTAACGATATACACGCAACACTATTTGTCCCTAAAAACAATTGGAAGCAGATCGTTCAGCAAGCGGTCTTAACAGACGACGAGGGCAAACAACGTTCATACTGGCCAGAGTTTTGGTCTATGAAATATCTGAATGACCGGAAGCTTGAAGATAGAGTTGCCTTTGCATACCAGTATCTCAATGCAGCAGTCAGATCAACTGAAGTTGGAATTTCACCTGAGTTGATTATCAAAGGTGAAGTTCCAGAAGACTATGACTGTTTAGGCGTAGGTATTGATCTTAGTGCAGGGCTTCGTGAAAAGAACGACTGGACTGTAATGACGTTAGGTGGAATTAAAGAAGGCAGAATTTACATGATCGATCAGCGTCGTGCCCGCACCATGGGCAATCTTGAAAAGATGGACCTCCTCTGTGAGATGCTTGCAGACTGGAATATCCTTGCTGAAAACGATGAAGGTCAATTCTTTCCAACAATGTCGCCGTGCGTAATATGGCCTGAAGCTGTTGCTTATCAGAACTCATTTGAAGGTGATTTCAAAAGGGTAGTAATTGAACAACGTGCCTTATACAACTTGTCTGTATCTCCAGTAAAAGGATTTAAAGGTGACAAATTAGCCAGATTGCGAGGCGTTCTAGGATTATATGAAAATAAACGAGTTGTCTGGAATAAGTGGAGAAAGTGGAACGTCTTAGAAGATGAGCTACTGAACTTTGGTCATTCTCCGCATGATGATGCTGTTGATTCAATGGTATTAACTATGGGTGGTCTATTAAGAAGAGGGAACCTACAGATTGATTACAACAGTGATAGTTTTGATTTATAGATAACTGATGATAGAGGTAAGTATTAGCGGAAACTAAATATATCTGACTTTTGTACAATAAAGAGAGCTTTGATAGATAAATAGCCGATGTCTAAAAAACGGATGGCAGGGGAAGGTAACGTAGCCTCTTTTGTTGATTATTTAAATAACTACGATCGTACAGCTCGCGGTGCTGGTTCTAGTAAAGACACTGATCGTTTTAGTGCTTTAGATATTCGCCACGTTCATGACGCAGCCAAAGATTTTGGTCTAGATAAATATGAAGCGGCTGATCAAGTCATTCAATATGCACGTCGCAATGAAGACAACACCAAAATGGGCAGTAAAGCCGAAAATAGATTAGATAAATTAAGAGCAATGATGAAAAACCGCCCAGATGAAGAACAATCGGGCGATCCTGATAACAACAATACTCCTACTCCAGTAGAAACAACAACGCCAGCACAAGGCGGTCAGCAGACCGGTAACACAAGTAGTGGTGATAGCTCTATCAGTTCTCCTATTAATCAGGACAATGATATTTCTATTGACGGAAATAGTAATCAAGTAAGCCAGGACAATTCTATAAATCAATCTATTGATAGTAGAGATCAGTCAGATAATCGTCGCTACTACGGTGGAAGCAGCCGTACCTTTAATTACAGTGGTGGTGATGGCGAGAACAACTTGTATGACAGCCCTGTAAGTAAAGCAACTATGGGTGGCTTCTATGACACGGATGACAGCCCCGCAGCTGCAGCCAAGTTTATGGATATGTACATTGATTCAAATATGCTTGGTCAGAAAGATATGCGCAAGTCCTATGACAAGCGCAAGATCGATGACTATGGATCTAATAATCCTCAAAGATTGACTGAATTAGAAAACAACATGAATACGTCAATCGCTGATTCACGTAAGCGTGCCGAACAACGTAATCAAACATTGTTTGGCAATAACCCATTCGGTGGCAATTTCGAATTACCTCAAATTCCCCCTCCGACCGTAGATCGAACTAAAGAGATTTATGATCAAGCCATGGAAGATATTAAAGCTATCTAAACTAGTAATAACTAAAGGGCAATAATATGGCGAAAATGGCCGTTAAAGGTGAATTCCAACAAATCCTCTTAGCTGCCAAAGAGCGGCGAGGGGATTTGTCAGTAGACACGATGATTGTGTCTTCCCACCTTGCTCAAATGCGAACATTCATGCTTCGAAGAGGAATTGAATTCTTCTCAGAGCAAGATTCTTATGGCAAGCGCAGAGACTTTCTAGCACGTGTTGTTGAAGAGAACATGCTAGAAATGAAATATGACAGTATTGTCGATTATTTCTTGTGTGATGGTCAAGGTCTGTTTTATTTCAGACCATCTGGTGAAAGTTATCAGATTTTATATTTTCCACAAGACAGCTATAGGGCATACCGAAATCAGACTGGTGAGCTTGAGTCAGTAGTTCTGGTTTATTCCTTTAACGTTCAACAGAGCTATGGATTAGCCGATAACTACCCTTCTGCCAATGGCAAGCCCGGTAAAAAGAAGTGGATTCAGCTAAAAGTTTTTAAAGATCGTATTGAACAAACCATCTCTGACGAGAAGATAGAGTTTGCTAACGAAATGGGTGCCATGCCTATGGGCAACCCAGGTCAAACTGAAGTTTTGACTAATAGTCTGGGCTTTATCCCTGCGGTTGAAGTATTCAACCACATGGATTGCACTGGAGAGGCTACAGGTAACGGTGAATTCGATTGGTTGGCACACCAGATCTTGTATCACGATGAATTGGTGAGAAATATCCGTAAGAACATGAAGTTCTTCGGTAACCCGACGCTTATTTCCAGTAGGCCTAAGCATGACATCGTTGATAGTGGCGATGAAAATTCATTTAGACCTACGATTAGCTCTCAAGCTGGTTTTGCACCGATTGGTGCATCTTCTCGGTCAAGTACTCGTGTAAGTCAACCGTTTGGTGGTGCTTCTCTCGACGGACAGATCAAAGTCCCACGTGTAATCGCAAACCTTGAGCCAACAGACCGCGTTGGGTATATGACTCCCGACAGCGTGTCTGGTGACCAGAACTTATATGTCAAACAGTACAGATCTGAGATCCGCTTGGCATTAGGTGGTGTTGATGACATTGATATCAATACAGCTGCCACTGCGTATGAAATTAAAACGCTTTATGGGCGTGTTGCTGCAACTGCAGAGAAAAAAACAAGAGCATTATTTACATATGGTCTCTGCCGTCTGTTTGCAATGATGATTTATGCAGAAGAGCGTAACTTTAGAGAATCATTTGCCGTAACAATTGGACTTGAAGAGCCAGTATTACCTCTCCCTGAAGAATACCAGGATGAGGAAATGTACAAAAAAGCTGCTGAAAAATATAAGAAGGACTACCGTAAATTCGTTGAGAATCGTGATAATGAGATGCGTGCTAGACTAGATTCAGGTGAGATACCTCCTGGTGTCACTGGCCTCATCCCTGATGGCTCAACAAAAGTCAGCTGGCGATGGATGGGCGAAGTTTTTGAAGAAAGTACTGAAGACATTCTGAATAACAGTATTGTCGTCCGTAACCTTCAAGAATTAGGAGTTGATTCTATTGAAGCTCTTAAATATCTCTTCCCCGGAAAAACTGACGAAGAAAGGGCCGCAATGCTAAGCGGATTTCCGTTCAGGATGGTCCAGCAAACCCAAAGCAGTATTAACAGCTTTATTAGTCTTCTCGGTAGTTTCTATCAATTACCGCATCCACAAATGCCAGATATGCCTCTGGCTTCTGACCCGAACCTTGATATGACAGGGTTCTTATATCGATCTTTAGAATTTTTACGTAAGGAGTTAAGTTACAGTGGAAGTTACAAGCCAGGCGACAGCAACAGCTCCCCAGATGAGCTCAGCAGCGCCGACCAATTACGTGCCGAGCGCGGTCAGCCAATACGCGACGAGCGCACCCCAAACCTCCCAGGTATCACCGGCCCAATCGGTGGCACCGCAGGCACCGGTTTACCAGGCACCGGCCCAGGCCCCGCAGGCTTCGGCACCTCAGAGCAATCCATGGCAGCAGGCGTTTCAGGCCCTGAGCGCAAGCCTGAATACGTCCAGCCCCTCCCAGGCCCAGGTTTCACCCTCGGCTTACCAAGTGACGCCAACCCCGCAGGCAACTACACAACCCAGTTGGGCTTCAATGGCGCAATCGGTAGCCCCGACTTCGCAGCCCCAAGTTTCAACCCAGGCGTTTTCGGAAGCAGAGGTCAGCCAGCTGGTACAGCAGGCGGCTCAGCAAGGAGCAAGCCAGGCTCAAGATCAGTATCTAAGCGGAATCAGCAACGAAAGTCTTGAGGTTCTTGAGCACTTCGGCGCAGAAGCTCCTGCTCTCCTGAATACCTATGCCTGTGCTGTTGAGGATGCTCTGATTGAGCAGGTTCAGCGTGGCAACGATGTAGTCACCAGTCTTGAAGCTTCCTTAGAGCAAAACGGTGCCATGAACACCATGCTCACCAACCCTGATGTACTTGCTGACTATGTCAACGAGTTCTTTGGTCCTACTGGTCCCTACCCGACTGAGACTGCTGAAGAGACCAACGTCCGTGAGCAAACTGAAGCCCGTGCTCAGTTCGAAGCTGAAATCCAAGCTCAAGAGCAGGGACAAGTTCCCCCGAACTTCCAGCGTCCTCAAATGGAGATGCCTACTCCTGGCCGCCAAGAGAACGTCGCTAACGATTTCTGGGGCTCCTTCAGTCAGATGATGGACAGCAATCCTGAGCAAGCTTGGCAGTACCTCTCCCAAGCTCCCCAAGGTGCTCTTCAGGCCAAAGCCCTTATTTCTGATATGTGATGGGTTACAACTCTGGCGCTAGAGCGAGAGAACTAGGCATCGGCTCTTCGGGGTCGTTGCCTTCTAATCCTGATTTGGATTATGTGTTCCACGGCAAGATTACTCCTCAAATTCTTGAGAAGGTTCTAGGCCGTAAGCCTACGACAGAAGATATTGAAACTGCTATTCAGCTTGCATCTAGACCTGAAAACAAGAATTTAGATATTTTTGTCAAAGAGCTGCTAGGTGTAGGAGGCGAATACGCACTTAAAAATAAAGCCCCTGATAACAATACTCAAAGAATGGCCGGTCAAGTGCTTGCTGGTTCTGGTGGACTCGCAGCATTGTTAGCAGCTATCGACTATGCAGATGGACCTGAACAAGGTCGTATTTAATTTGCATACAATATAAGTAACAACAAAAGCTCATAAAGATGATTAACCCTGCTTTAGCTCACGCTCATTTAAATAAAGGCGAAGTGGGTATGGTTCAGCCTACGCCTCTGATTAATAACAGCTTGGATACAGGTACTCCCAGCAAAGTTGCTTTGAACCCTCAGCAACAAATTAGTGCACAGCAACTCATGACCAAGGTTGGTCAAGATGCCGATACCGCAGTTATTGGCAAGATTGCTGAACAAGATGGTGCTATGCGGACTGCACAGCTACAACAGTCTCAAGCACAACAAGATGCCGAGCAAGCAGTTTCTACGATGATTTATGCTAAGTACGGTGCTAATTCTGCAACAGCATCTTTTGCAAATCCTGGTGAAGCAGAACGACGAGGCGTCAGTGTCATGCAGCAATTAGGCATGAAAAATGCGATGAGTTAATAATCTAAATTGATAGAATTAGTAGAGAATAATTAGTACGGTATTGTGAATAGTAGAAAGGCTGGCGAATTTGCTAACGATCCAGAAATCTTTCAAGCTATTTGGAAGCACCTGAAATCTGATGGTGTGGAAGATCAAGCAGCCAATCATCTGACTGCTGAGATGATCCACCATGGTGATGACTTTGAAAGCTCTATTGAGGCGTACGAAAGAAATCTGAGTAACTATAAAGAACGAGGATATAACGAGCATGCTGCTCAAGCAATGGCAGTTGAGTCACTCGAATCAGAAAATAAGCCCAGCGAAAGTGTTAGATTCGCAGGAATATATGGTTGATAATTTGACTATTCACTGATAGAATTAAGTATCAGTGAAGATTGAATATGTCACAAGTGAAGAGTTCTGGAGATTCTGTTCGCTCCTATTTGCGCGACATTGGCCGAATCCCACTTCTAGAACATGATGAAGAGATTTTGCTTGGTCGAAAAGTACAACGTTTGATGGAAATCAAAGCGTGCGAAGAGTTAGCAAGTACAGCTACAAAAGACGATTTGGCAGGAGTTCTAGGAATGACTGTCAAAGATTTAAAGCGTGAAATCCGTGAAGGCAAGAAAGCTAAGGACAAAATGGTGACAGCAAATCTGCGTCTTGTTGTGTCAGTAGCTAAGAAATATACAAAACGGAATATGGATTTGCTTGATATTATTCAAGAGGGAACTATTGGACTTGTAAGAGGTGTTGAAAAATTTGACCCAGGTCGTGGCTATAAGTTTAGTACTTATGCATATTGGTGGATTAGGCAAGGGATTACTCGTGCAATCGCTGAAAAATCGAGGGCGATTCGGCTACCAATTCATGTTACAGAAAACCTCAACAAGCTTAAGAAAGCCCAGCGTGAATTAAGTCAAATGAATGGTGAGATTCCAAACGTATTTGAACTGTCTGAATACTTAAATTTGAGTGTTGATGAGATTAAAGATTTGATGTGCAAGGCTCGTCAACCAACATCTCTCGAAATCAAAATTGGAGAAAACCGCGATACCGCTCTAATCGATCTGCTTGAAGATAAATCTCAGCTACCCGATCTATTGCTTGAGCAGCAGTTCATTAAAGAGGATATTCGAGAACTCATTAGTGATCTACCTGAAATGCAAGCCGCTGTAATTAGCATGCGATACGGCATTGGTGATGAAATGCTTGAGCCAATGTCTATGACAGCAATTGGTCAGATTTTAAATATGAGCAGAGACCGTGTAAGGACGCTTGAACACAAAGCCCTTAAAGGATTGAGAGAGCAATCAGAATGCGTCAGTGACTATGTTTAATACAATAGAAGAAAGTAAGATCGTGCAGCATGAACGTTACACAGGAAATCTTAAAGCACGATCAGAGTTATTCTGCTAGTGATAATACCAACCCAGATCGCTATGCATCTGGGAAGGTTTTGAATTATGCAAATGGTGCAAGCATCACCAAACCAGACGTAGAAGAAATAAGCGTTGTCCCATACAATCTTCACTACGAAGATTCTGTAGGATTGTTTGGTGTAGAGAACTATTTCTTACGAGTAAACCTGAATGTTGTTGGTGATATTGTTCTGGCTGAATACATGGAGCCAGGGTATAACGCAGCAAAGATTGATTTGTTCGATACCTCAGTATCACCAAGCTATAACTTAGCTGCAAAGGATGACGATGCACCTGAGAATGATACTGGATGGAACAGTGCTGCTACTCCCGCATTGACTTTGCCTGATGTAGGCACTGAAACTTATTTAAGTGTAGAAATTGTTAATCACGAAACAGGTAATATATACAACGACAATCATCTTGATGTACGCCTTTACACAAGTGATCATGAAGAACATCCATACGATGTAATGTTCATCAAACCAAAAGATCACTTCTTTGTTGGTGTTCATGCGAGAAATACTCGCAGACTTCCCTACAACATTGAAGTAAAAATTGGAGAAGAGTATAGCCCGCTTGAGTCAATTACAAATAAGGCTCAAATCATGAAGAGTAACGACCGACCTAGCTATTAATCTTCAAGTTTTTTCTTAATAGGTTTTTTTGAGAGCTTAACTGTAGGGACAGGAGAAGGTTTGGTATTTACGATAGGAGTAGTTTTTGTAGACTTAACTGCAACAGCTTTTTTAGGCTCTACTCCTGCAGGCTTCTCAGAAGATCCTTGAGGTTTGACAGTCATAACCTTGCCACCGCTCATTGTCGGGAGAACGTAGTGCTCAATTAAACCCAGATCACGAGTAAAGAGTGCTGCACGAGTAATGCCCTTTGCACCATAAAAAGCAAAATTAAGCTTTCCATCATGGTCAATACGCACATGCGTTCCATTTCCTGAAGCGACAGCAAGCTTCAAAACTTCTCCATTAGCAGTAACTTCAAAAATAGTGCAGTCAACATACTGAACACCATTAGTAGCGTGCCACCATTCTTTGATTTTATGAGTATCACCACCTCGCTTAGGACGGGTCAACCGCAGTTCTTTGCCAGTGTGCTTACTTACGTTTTTTACACCAGTAAGAATAAGACTATCAGCCATTTTCGCGATTACAACTTTCTTCTATTTTAGTCCATTTAAGATTACCAACGATGTTGTTATCTTTTTGACCATCTACATGACGAACTCTGCTACATGTCTTTGTACGACCGGGCAGTGATAATGGGGGTTTTAAAAATGCAAGCGCTACAAGTGTATGAACTGCTGCAGTAATTGTTTTCTTTCTTCCTATTCGTTGTGTGAGGTTAACCTGCATATAGCCATTCTTATTCTTCCGTTGCTTTAATATTTTCTCGGATCTTCCTTTAGTGCTTTTGATTTGTCCCTTGCTGTTTATATAGTATTCAATACAGCATTCATAGCCCGGTAAAGTATGAATCGGAGTCCATTCATTGTCGTCGATAAATTCCATCGTTATTAACCACAAAATATTGGGGTATATATTCTAAAGTATAGCAATAACTACTAATATCGTTATATGTGTCTAAGTCGAAGACACTTATAAACCTTTTTAGCTTACGGAGTTACGATCCTATGTGGATTGATAATGATTTTCCGAAGCTTCTTGGTGCAGAGCTTTATCGTCCCCACCCGGCTTACATCATTGAGATGGCAGTTGAGCCGGTTGTGGTACACGACTTCTCTAAGCAACCCGGTCAAACAGTTCAGTTAGACCGTTACCGCTTCTGGGGTAAGCCCGGCACTAAGGAGTCCCGTGAGCGGACAGCCGATCAAACACTTGGATCCGCCTCCGCACGCAATATCGTCAAGGACAAAGTGCTGGTGACTCTCCGTGAGTACACCGGTCCTGCTGACTCCCGCGATTCCTCTCAGCCTTCCACCTTCAAGGTGGCTCGCGAAACTCTGATTACCGCTCAGCGTCTGCTGCTGGATACCGGCAACCTGAACGTGTTCCATCAGAGCATCGGTTCTCTGACCTTGCTCGACGACTATCGCCGCTGGCGCGATCGGGTGTTCGCTAACGAACTCCTGAAAGCAGAAGCTGCTGGTCAAGCAAGCAAAGATCAAGGTGGTTACTACCTGCCTGGCGGTAAAGCCAAAGGTGGTTCCGGTGGCACCCTCGGCGTTACCTACGCCGCTGGCGAATCCGCCAAGTTCGATGTGAAGACCGACCTTCTGGAAGTTGTCAAGGACATGCGTAAGCGCAACGTCCCGACTTTCGCTGATGGCTACTACCGCTGCATCGTGGATCCGACCGCGATGATGCACCTGCGCCAGAACGCTGACTTCCGCGAGATCGCTCGCTATCCGGGCAACGGCATGATTAACCCCATGCAGCCCAACCAGGCTCCCAACGCCAACTTCTACCAAGGCATGGGTCCTGCTTACGGTCAAGCTGGCTTTGTTGCTGGTCAACCCGTTATGCCTACTGGCTTCCTCTTCGAGGGTGTCCGTTGGTTCGAGTCCACCAACCTGCCCGAAACCTCTTACAACCTCGTGGTGACTGACGAGAGCAGCTCTGCCGCTGACTACACGGCATCTCAGCTGATCTTCTTCGGCCCTCAGGCTGTTGGCGTGGGTATTGGTGGTAACAACGCTCAGATCTTGCTGAATAACAACGACGACTTCAGCCGTTTCATCATCATGATCTGGAGCCTGTTCGCCGGTTTTGAAACTCTGAATAGAGATTTCATTACGGTTGGTTACTCTTTCGTTTATTGATAGGAGGTAACTAACAATGTCCGTAATTTTCCCCGGTAATTATGTTTCTCACCTGAACGCATATCGCGAGCAGGGTGTTGAAGCTATCCCTGGTGTTGAGTTCTACCGTGCCGTTGGTGCACTGGTCCTCGATCCTGACAATGCAGGCACTCTGTCTGGCGGCTCTCTTGCTGCTGGCACCTATGGCCTGAAGATCTTGTCTCCTGACCTGCGTCAAGATGACAAGCCTCGTACTGATAAGACCTTCGTAATTCCTAAGAATTCCGTTGTCTATCGCACAGCTGTCTCCGCCCCTGGTGTGAAAGCAGCTGCTTCCGGTAACACCATCAAGATTGTCGCTCTCGGCGGCAACGCTCCTGGTAACACCGGTAGTGAAGTAACGCTGACTGCAGCAAGTGATCTCTTCTTCCCTGCTGCTGGCGCTACTTCTCCAATGCTGGGTGTACTGAATGGCACTGCTGTAAGCACTTCTGCTGATACTGCAGTCCAGGTCGTCACCTCTGCAGGCTTCACCGCTGAGCAGAACCCCTCTGCTGGTGCTGACCGTAAGAGCCCTTCCGCCATTCTGGTTGAAGTCTGCTACTACCGTGCAGCCTCTGCTCCTGACGCTGAAGATGCTCATATTCCTTATGGAATTGAAGCTGGTCAAGGTACCTGATTTATATAATCAGCATCAAGAGCGTCTCTTCGGAGGCGCTTTTTTTGTGCCTATAATAAGATTAGGTATACCCCAAAGATATGTCCGACCACAAGTTATTTCAAGACACCAAGACAGGTAAGTTGGTGGAATTTGTTACTCAGCACGATAAAGAGTTTGCAATGGTTAAAGACGCTGCAGGTGGCGTTACTTTTATGATGCTTGATCAACTAGTTCCTTATGATCCTCAAAAAGGACGTATGGCAAAGATCGCTCCTGTAGAACAAGAAGCGCCGGAAGAGCAAATCCCTCAAACTGTTGTGCCGATTGAAGATACTCGCTTAAACTTAAATGCTGCTCCTGCAGAACAAATTGCTAAAAGACTGCCTGGTGTTGGCTTTGCTACCGCCAAGAAGATTGTTGAACTACGTATGTCATTGAGCGGCGAAAGGTTTGCCAATCTCAAACAGCTAGAAAATATTCCCCGAGTCAATTGGGATCAACTGATTGAAGAGGACTTGATCTTTATTAGTTAAACTAGTGATATAAAAGTAGAAGTGTAGTAATGGCTATTAGTATTGAGGAAGCTTTACTAGCAAAGGCAGCACAAGACGAACAAGATCGTATTAGCCCTGGCAGTTCTACAGCACTTGGTGCTGGTCTTGGTGCGTTAACAGGAGCTACCGCTGGTGCAGTTCCTCATGCTGCTGGACTGCAGATAAATAAATTGAAAGACAGGTTAGCGGCAGGACAGGGGTTAGTCCCTGCTCCTAATACTGGAATGCGAGGCATTCGTAATGCTGTTCGCCCTGGTACACGTTTTGCTGGCGGATTGGTTGGAGCAATCTTGGGTGGTGGATTAGGAGCTGGAGCACGTCAAGCAATGATGGAAAACTCTCCCGCCGCAACACTACTTGCAAAGATTCAGATGGGTGAAGAGCTGACTCAAGTTGAAAAAAGCATGCTTCAAAACGAGCTTGCCAGTACTTACAGCAATATCACCCAAGGAGTTGCCTGATGGAACTAGACGATTATCTGAAATCTAAAGTTCGATTTCACCTTGGCTTCAATGCCGGTGCCCAGATACCTGCTGGTGATCGATCAAGATTAGAAGAAGCAATGTCACTTATCCCAGATGATTACTGGTATGAGCAGATCAACTATCATATCAAACGTTGTGATATCGCATGGAAAGCAAGTGCAGCTATTCCTGACGACTATTTTGATGATAATGGTAGCAGAGTATTGAATCCATCTCGGCAAGAGATTATTTCTGGTGATGTAAGCCGAACAATCAGTACCTCAGATCCACTCAAAGGTGATGAGTATTTCAGAGAAATCTATTTGAGAGAAATTGATCGTCTTGCGGAAAGCCTTTACGTACCAAATTATCGTCGTCCTGAAGTACGTCGATATGCGTTTGAAAGATCAGGTGCTGAATTTATTATGGCTGTACCCGGTCCTGCAGATACAGCAGTCGGTACTCGCATGATGCTCAGCACTGATTGGTCTTAAGTGTAGAATAGGTTTAGGCTATTTAAATAAAATCATGTATGCCGTAAATACTCACGGTGCTCATAAAATTACAATGAATAGTCAGGAATCTGACTATCAAGAAAGACTTAGGCAAGCCAGAGCTCAAGGCGATGGGAATCCATATACCAGTGGTATACAGCCTGTAGTGAATCAAGCGCCAGCTCCTGAAACAGTGCCTACTCCGCCTGCATCCCCAGAACAAAACTCTGTGGGAACTGACAAGTTAGATCAACGCCTTGCACTTTATGCAAAAGCTGCTGGTAATGCTGACTTTAGTAATAATGATCGTTCTGAAACCATGAGGATTGCATAATGGCTAGATCTAAAGTTCAACAAAATTCTATTGCGCTCGACCCCAATCGAGAGAAGCTATCAATCAATATGTCGGTCACTCCTGGTGATCCAACAACTCAGATGAACAATCCTGGCAATGTCACCAGTTTTGGTCCTCAGCTGAGTGCACTCCCAGGTCCTGACGGAAGAGTTGTGAATGAGTTTCCTTATGGTGATAAAGGTTTGATGAGTGCATCACAGCTTGGTGTTGATGGTGGTGATATCAACCCCGCATTTGTCCCTCGTTCTCCAATGCCAAACCAAGGATCAGGAACTATGCGTGGGCATCAGCGGAGCACACTTGCGCTGTTTGCTGCACCTACCCCACCGGCAGAGATGATGCAAGCAAGTCGAATGAACATGCATCCGTCTATGCAGGGCAAGCCTCAAAGTTTTATGGGTCTTACTGGTCAGCCTGCAAATGTTCAAACTCCACCGGGTTTTAACGCTGGTCAAGGAACGCCTTTACCGACCATGGAACAATACGCAGGTATGGCAATGACGCCAGGTGCGACTAAGCAAACAAAAGGAAAGAAAGGAGGTAAAGCGTAATGGCTTCAACATCTACTAATAAGCAACCACTTCTGGTTGACCGAGTACTGCATGAAATTGTTGACCTTGCTGGTGCAACAGTTGAAACGAACTCTGTAATCACCATTGGTGGCTCAAACGGTGCAAAGCTCATTGTTGACTGCACAACTAATGACGGTGCAATAATTAGTGAGATCTACACGCTCTCCAGAGCAACTAGTGCTGCTTATACAGTCAATATGTATATGAGTAGTGCAAAAGACTTCTTGAGAGCATCGCAAGCTTCTTTCCTTGGAACCTTTAATGGCACAACAACAGAAGGTTCTAAAACTGTTTACGGTGCAATGCCTTTTGTACTAAATCCGGTTCCTGGTCAAGGTTCTACAGATTCAAGCTTAGTTATTGGTACACAGTTCCAAGCGTTATACATTCCTAAAGGTAAATGCCTGTGGGCTGCGGTTAAGAAAAAGACCTCTAGCGATACGGCAACCGAAGCACCCCTAATTGGAGTCCATGGCGGATTCTATTGATGCCTAGGAAACGTAGTGACTTTAATCCTGGCGTATACGCCTTTAAAGGGTTTGCGAGTATAAATCGATCTCTTGGTAATCCAAGAGGTTCTGGTTTCTACCCAAGTAATCGGGAATTTGGTTCTACGGTTCAAAGAAGCATAATCGATCAGTGGAATCTTGAAAGTGATTGGGTCAAGTGGCGAAAAGGTTATGAGATTTATAATCGAACTGCTTGGTCTACGCTGAAGATTAAAAATCAAAACTACGATCCAGGCTTAGAACAAACTGGAAGTAATACACCGTTTGTGGATGCATTGCTAGATGCAACACTATACAAAGGAACGCCGTATCAAATTAGCAATACGTTTTCGGGTTATGAATATCCGACAATGAAGGCAGATACAAACACACATTATGTAGTTAAAAGGACTCCAGAAAATAAATCGCTAGGGACAGTAACAAGCGTTAAGAATGATTCGTTTGTATATACCGATGACTATAACAACGGAGAAGTCTGTGTATCCATCAACCCAGACGCTACGACTGGTAGATTGCTTCTTCAGATGGTAGGTGAAAGAATTGCTGATGGAGAATATGCAGACAATAATCGTACAGAAGCAACACTAAAAAGAATACTAACTTCAGATACAAAACCTGCAATATATACAGGAAGAACATTATCTGATGAGCTAAAGAATTTTGTTGAACTAGATCAAAAGGCTACAACAGTTAAGATCACAATCCCTGTAGCAGATGTAAATGTTACTACAAACAGCGGAGACTTTATTCCAAACCAAGGAGTTAATAATCAAGTCAAGAATACAGAAGGATCATTAGACATACTTGCGAATCCAGAATTATTGACTAACAAAATTATATATGTCACTAATTTTTTTATTGACAAGCCGTTATCAAGCATCAATAATGTAACTTTTAAAGATGATGATTTCTTCTTCGAAGTGTCAATCAGTGAAAGTGAAACAGGGCAAGCACTAGTAGGTCTGGATCAGGGTGTAAATGAACTGCCGCCTTCAATGCTTGATCTTACTGATCTTCCTACAATCTTTACAACATCAAATGCATCCTATACAATTGAAGGTTCGTATGTATTTAAAAAAGCTTCCTATCAGAAATACTTTGGAAGTAAGTATTTAACTGGTGAAGTTGTTCAAGGACTAGTTCAGGATATTTCATACTCAATCATTCCGTTTATTGTTGAAAAAGCAGATATAGTAAATAATCAATTTATTATTGAATCTAGCCCATACTTTGCAGAGGTCAAGCTCTATCCCTCTTTAGAGTCAGGTACACAATTAATATTTACAGACAACAGTTTTGCTAAAACGTTTACAACTGATGAGAAGTGGACAGATCTGCACACTGATATAAATCCATGGATGGATGAAGTTTTTACAAGTGGCTTAGCTCTAAGACCATCAATTACATACTCATGTTCATGTCCTAATTATTCGCACACTGTTCTTGCCATGCCTCAATCAAATCAAGATGGGGATACTCGAAAGACAAATCGACAACAAAGATACCCGTTGCCAACTGCGTTAAGTCCTGATGAATTTGACATGATTGGTCAAAATAAAGTTGCGGGTAAAGCGGCAAGCTGGGAAACAGATCAACATCGCCTGAGCTTTAAATTGTGTAAGCATGTCATTGCATCGATGTTCAATGATGATGTGCGTGTAAGAGAACCTAATCAATATCCAAGTAACGTTGATAATCGATACTCTAATGCTCTTGAGAACTTTAATGAAAAGTTGGTAGAAGAAATCATCAATTCAGCGAATGCGTATAACCTGTCTTATCAAAGAACTGGTATATCAATTTCTGAAATTGTATTTGCAATGTCAAACGGATTAAATCTAGATCCGATTGAAACCGCTTATGTTGTTTTAGATAGCACTCAATAAATGATTGCGCTATTGTTTAGAAGGGAAAACAATATCACTAGTTATGTTTAAGCCAGAAGATTTTGAGCTGCCACTGGAGAAAGTACTAAAGCTGCGTGTAATTACTGATGAAGTAAACGAATGCAGAGACGTTGATGTACTGCAATCAAGCTTGAAAGAGACGACTAGACTATTGATGACTTATCAGCACTTACTAGCTACAGTTTTGAAGGAGAAGCTTGAAGCTGAGTTACATAATTTTGCTTGAGAAGCCTAAAGAAGATAAAAGCTAAAATATAAATATCAAGAAGATGTCTAGGGCTTTAATCAATGAAGATTCAGCTAAAGAATTCAAATGTCTTAGACAGTGGATCGGCTAAGCAGCCTACCGCTGCAAATATGCTGGATGGTGAGTTAGCCATCAACTTTAACTCTAATGATCCAGCAATCTTTATCAAAGATAGCGCAGGATCAATTGTAAGGCTTGCAGGTAAAAACAATCTATCCTTTACAAATTATCAAGCAATTATTCCAACCACATCGACACCCCCAACAAGTGCTGGTGCTGGTAATTTATATTGGGATACTGATGATCAACGCCTTTACATCTATTACGATGATGGCAATACACAGCAGTGGTTAGACGCTAGTAAGGAGAAGTTTGACACTGACCTAATTCCAGATGCCAATAATAGCAATCATCAAAGTGGAACCTTAGATGATCGTTATGTCAATTCTAATGGCGACACGCTTACTGGTAATCTTGTGCTGAATGCTGGATTGAATATAAATTCATCCAACATCTACCTGAACAACGGAAATATTACTTTTGAAGGTTCTACAGCTAATGCTAGCGAAACTACTCTGTCGGTAGTTAATCCTACCAGTGATAATACTGTTCTAATCCCTGATGTTTCAGGAACATTAGTTACGACTGGTGATAATGGTTCTATCACTACTGGGATGATTGCAAATGGAACTATTGTCGATGCAGATATTAATGCTTCAGCAGCCATCGGATTAAGTAAGCTGGCAACAGGGACGCTTCCTTCGGGTGTCCAAGTTGCAAGTGCCAACATTGTTGATGGTGCAATTGTTGATGCTGATATCAATGCAAGCGCTGCTATCACTCTGACAAAACTTGGAAATGGAGCACTCCCTTCTGGCATTACACTTCAATCATCACAGATTTCAGGCGGCTTATCTCCAGGAGATATTGCAGCAGGTACATTACCGAACAACGTAACTGTTACTAGTGCCAATATTGCTGATGGAACTATTGTCAACGCTGACATTAATGCTTCTGCAGAGATTGACGTAAGCAAGCTTGCTGATGGATCGTCGTATCAATTAATCCATACAAATGCTGCTGGCACGGGTGTTGAATGGACATCTAACATTGATGTTCCAGGAACACTAGATGTAACCGGCATAGCAACTTTTGATAATAACGTCACAATCGCAGGTACTCTTACAGCTACGGGTACAAGCATTTCATTGGATTCTCCGATCGTAACAATCAAGGACTCCAATATTCAACTTGGAACCGTCTCTACTCCAACCGATATTACTGCCGATGGTGGGGGCTTAACTCTGAAAGGATCATCGGACAAAACCTTTGCGTGGGCCAACAGTACTGACGCTTGGACATCTAGCGAGCATATTGATCTTGCATCAGGAAAGGCTTATCACGTTAACGGTAGTCAAGTACTAACTCAGACATCTTTAGGATCAGGCGTTACTGGGTCTAGTTTGACTAGTGTTGGAACAATTAGCACTGGTACATGGCAAGGCTCTCAGATTGCTGATGCCTATTTAGCAACAATTACAACGTCAGGCAAAGTTGCAAACTCAGCAACGACCGCTACGAACTTGAATACAGCAAACGCAATTGTTTCTCGTGATGCTTCTGGCGACTTTACTGCTAGGAACATTACAGCAACACTACTTGGTAATGCTAATACAGCTTCCGCTCTAGAGGAGTCTAGAACTATCAGTCTTACTGGAGACATGACAGGATCTGCTTCATTTGATGGTTCAACAAATATCACAATTAATACAACTGCAAGTTTTGTAGGTACGACTAACTTGTCCTACAACAGTGCGACTAGAGTCATTGCCTCTGATACTGGTACAGATGCAACGTTACCTTTGTTCAGCAGTACAATTGCTGGCCTTACTCCTTTGTCTGGAGGAGGGACATCTAATTACTTAAGGGCTGATGGAACATGGGCTTCACCTCCTGGTACAGCTACGAATCTTGGATTTACATCAGCAACATCTACCATTACTTCTAGTACTGGAACTGGCGTTGCGCTTCCAACATTTACTTCAACAATTAATGGCTTAGTTCCATACTCTGGTGGTGGTACTCAAAAATTTTTAAGAGCAGATGGTAGCTGGATTACAGTTGGTAGCCGTCAAACATTTGTTGGAACATCTGCTCCATCTAGTGCAAATGAAGGTGACCAATGGTATGACACCGATGAAGGACGTACTTACATTTATTACACAGATAGCGATTCAAGTCAGTGGGTTGAAGGCAATCCAAGTTGGAACGGTGGTATTCCATTTGGATCTATAACACCTACATATCTCAGTACCGGCGGCCCACAATGGGATACAAGTGGAAACTTAGAACTTACAGCTGCAAGTGCTGGCGTTATTCTTAAATCTCCCAACGGTACGCGCTATAAAGTAACAGTCACCAATGCTGGTAGTCTTTCTGTTGCAGCAGCCTGATTAGTTATTTAAGTAGAATCACAGAAGTTAAGTAAATAAAATGGCTTGCAAACAATCTGATTTAATTACGGCTATCAACTCGTATGCAGCCGCAAAATCAACTGGAGACAATACATTGTTAGCATTGAGCGTCAATCTGCTCCAAGGTCTAATGGATACTTTAGAGTTTGAAGAAGAGACCGCTGTAGTTAAAGAGCCCGTCAGAGACGAGTCAAAAGAATAAGTATTCACCTGACTTTTTCGATATACTAAAGATACCTTATTGAAGTCGTTAACCTGCAGGGAGAGCAATAATGGCTGCAATCCAATTTCCAAATAATCCAAATGCAGGTGATGTGTTTGATGCTTCTAATGGCATTAGGTATACCTACGATGGAGAGAAGTGGAAAACGCTTGGAACCTCTACTGCAGTAACTGGTGGTAATCAATTCGTTGAAACACCTAAAACTCTTACAGTAGATAAGGTTGTCACTGCGAATACAAATACTGGTGCAGTCGGTACTTTAGCGATTGGATCAAGTGCTGTATTAACAGTTCCATCCACATCTACTTTTAGAACCTTATTGGGCAAATCTGGAAGTGGTGGAGGAGCTGATGGTTTACCAATATCTGGTGGAACCATGACAGGACCTTTAACACTTGCAGCAGACCCTGCGACAAATTTACAAGCTGCGACAAAGCAATACGTGGATTCAAATGCCACACTCGTTGCAGATGGCGGGAACTTTGATTCTGGTTATTCATTAGTTTCAGCATCATCAACATTCGACGGAGGATCATTCGACTAATGCCTACACCTAGCTCTAGAACACCATTACGTATTGCTCGTGGAACCTACGCAAACCTGAACGGATCAGTTGCTGATATTCAGGAAGGTGAAATTTGCTACGCAACAGATCAAGATAAATTGTATGTGAAAGAGAGTGGTAGTTTGGTTGCAACTGGTGCAATTGCAAATAACGCACTTCTGAATGCAGCACAGACATTTACTGCAGCACAGAGAGGAGCAATCACTGCTTTAACTGATGGTGCAACAATCACCC
>Ga0208666_1000053_pt1 | contig 48922 bp, 54 predicted proteins | sample 5B_taG_FD_184078 | JGI IMG/M metagenome (GOLD analysis project Ga0208666, IMG submission 184078) | Marine viral communities from the Subarctic Pacific Ocean - 5B_ETSP_OMZ_AT15132_CsCl metaG (SPAdes) (version 2) | ecosystem: Environmental > Aquatic > Marine > Oceanic | place: Pacific Ocean...
TTTAAAGTTTTTACGACCATCTCTATACTTTATATTAACAAGTTCATCACCCATAATATAATTAAACTGTATAGTATTTTCTTTTTGGCCTGTTTGAGGCATAAACTCTTCACCTGTAGTAACACTTAAGTCATTTAAGGTTTGTTGAGATATACCTCTAGCTTTAAACCATTCAACAGCCTTGTTTTTAACTGGCTCAAATACTTCAACCGGTATCGGTTTTACATATTCTTTAATTGCATTACCCTTACGTTGGTAAGTATGTAATTGAAAACTAGTATCACAGTTATGACAAGTACCGAGACCACGTTCCCAGTCATAAGAACTACATTTAGCATTCTTATTTTTAGGTTGCCTAGTATGAGAACACAAAGGACATATCCCTTGTGTTTTACCTACATCTAAGCCGTGTTGATTGAAATTATCAATCAAAAATCCATTGATCTCTGTATTCTCTATATTCATATTAAAATGGTAAATCCTCTTTAGCTACAGCCGGCGCTGGTGACGCTGCCTGTGGTTGATTATCTCTTGGAGCAGTGGCAACATTATCACCGTTTGTCCACACTACTTTAACGTTACCTAAATAAGTTTTAGCTTGTTTAGCTTCACGTTCTTCCTTAGTTTGTTCAACGATAACTGGTCCTTGATTACCAAATTGATCGACATCATCATTAAGGGTTATGGTAATAGGTAAATACTTACCCTTCTTACCGACATATATTTTGTCTTTAGGAATCTCAGAGAGATTTATAGACGCTTTTATTATACTTGCCATATCTATTGATTTATTAGGTTAATTAATTCTTTTACTTTATTTACAGACGCTCCTGTTGTACGTCTAAAGTTATCATACTTTTTATGATAAGGGTGTAATTTATCAGGAGAGTTAGCATTGAAATAAAAATTATCTTTTGTTGCTTTAAATCTCTTGCCTGATATTGCACAGGTTTTCATTTTATATCCCATAGGTTTATAAGGTTTTTGTTATTAAATATTGCTTACTGTCAAAATCTTCTGTCTTATAGAACAGATCGTACGCGTCAGTAGCTTTACGTACTTTTTCTTCACCGGTTTTATAAAAGTCCGGTGAACAGTCGAACAAACCTATTTGATGTGTTTCTTTGTCTATTACCATAAACAACATCTCATAACCAAATAGGTTGCTATAGATATAAGCTTGACTATCATAGTTAAACTTAGAGGCTGACCACCTGAATCTATCAAGATCACTAGTTGTCTTAAGATCTATGACAAGTTTTTCTTCATGGTTAATAATATCTGCTTTACCCTTCCATTTGTTACCAAATATCTCTGTAACACCAGGGACTTCAAAGTCCCCTTTTATAAGACCTCTACATATATTATTATCCATTACAATCTCTGTCATCAATTCTATTTTATCAACCTCATGCTGTAGTAAACATATCTCACCATCAGACATTTCTTTATATTTCTTAGTATTCCTAGTGCTAGACTCTATAATCTTAAATCTTTTAAGTTTATCAGGTTCTAGTATTGCTGTATGAAAATAACCTCCTACAACCATAGCTGTAGTACGTTCTTTTTTTTGATGCAATAACTTAGGATTTTTAAGTAATACTGATATATCTGAATTACTTAAGAACTGCTTACCATAGTCTCCATAGTAATGTTCGTCCTGTTTTAATTTCTCAATTATTTTTTTATCCATTATGTATAGGATTATTATTAGTTTTTATTCCTTTTAGATGCAGCATTTCTGTTGCTGTAATGGTATATTTAGACTCGATGGCAGATATAGACCCTCCTCCTTTTACAAATTCAATAGCCTTCTGCCATTGTGGCTTAGTCATTCCTTCTTTAGCTTTATTCACAATTTTACTTGCTATTCCTCCACCATTAGTAGAGTCAGCATCAGCTGTATCATCAATTAGAAATAAGTTGCCTAACGCATACTTCTTTCCGTAAGATGAAGCCGCTCCAAATTGTTGTGCCGTTTGCATACCTTTTTGATCAAGATCTACACCGACTATTGCTGTTGCTGTGATTGAATTTTCACCATCAGACAAGATGGCTGTTGATTGAATTACAGGGGGATTGTGATCACCCATTACGAGTTCTTCTTGAACTCTGACTGATACACTCTCTCTAAGTAAGAAAGGTTTTATTGCCTCGAGTATGTCTTCTGCTTTACGGAAATGATATTTTCCAAAAGAGTTATAAGAAGACTTTTTTGCTTTTAATTCAGTCTGTATGACTGCTAATTTTTGGTTTAAATTTTTCATGGTTTATTAGTTTTGGTCTATAGATATAATTACATATCTTTGTTAATATTTACATTAGTGGATCAAGTGTAACCTACAGGTAATCAACCACTTGCGAGTACTCAACCTTCTCGATTAACTTATCTATTGCAAGCTTTTTTAACTGTGAAATACGCACGTAAGAGCTGCTACCTTTTATCCCTAAAATATCAGCAATATCTTTAGCTGAATGCTTCTCGCAATCAAGTCCGTATGATAATCTTAACACTTGAAACTCTTTAGGATTTAAGTATTGTAACATTAAAGCTTTTATATACACGGATAATAATTCTTTGTTATAGTTATTTTTATCTGGTATATTATAAGCAGCATTCTGCTGTTCTGGCGTACCATCATCAAGACTTGTAAATACTGAGTTAAAAAATAACTCTACAGCTTTTTTATCTTCACCAAAATCTTTTCTAATTTCATTTAGTTTATGTTCAGGTATTCTCATACTACCTCTATTACTGTCAATACCTCTTCGTATAGCACCTTTAATTCTTTTTGATAGAAAAGATTTTAAAGTTTTTTCTTGATCTTTAGCTACTAATATAGTATCCCAATCTATCCTATCCGCTCCAGCTGTTAAACCATAATTACCTTCTTGTAAAAGATCATTGATAGTCATAACACCGCTAGCTGCTTGAGCTGTTGAGAACTTTCTAGCTAAATTTTCCACAAGTGGTAAGAATCTAGTTATTAATTGATCTCTACTTAATTCCTCATAAGGTAGATCAGGTAATCTTTTTAATTCAGCACTCATGTCGTGCTTATACCTTACATAATTTTGTACATTATACTTTTTCATATTTTTCATTTAAGTTTTTAATATATTCTAAACATGCATTCCAGTTTCTATTACTCCAGTCTTTATTAAACCAAAACCAATTACCTTGGAAATCTGGTTGACCTCTAAATCTAGTATCATCAATTAGAATATCACCGATTAATAAATCTTTTCTATGTGTAAGAATTAACTTACGTTTTAAGTATGGAAAATGCTCTTCAAGCCATTCTCTTTTGTGACCCCATACTTCAGGTCTTGTCCAAGGAGGAGTTGATGCTATAAAAATCTCGTGGTCTGCATTTAGCTCGGCTAAAGCTTCTATAGCACCTTCCATTACTGGTAATGTTCTGTAGTTTACTACAAGATCTGGTCTTTTACTAAGTTTATAACCTTGGTATTCTTGACCCTTTTTAAAGTCAGTAATAACTCCGTCCATATCTATATATATTCTCATATTTCTTCGTTTAATCTTTCTTTCTCTTCTTTTAATTCGTCATTCATGTGACGATATATTGTTCTTGGTGTTACATTTAACATTTTTGCAAGTCTTGATATTATTATCTTATAACCTTCGTAATTAATTTGTGTCATAGCTTCATATATATCTGACTTATCTACACCATTCATTCTACCTATTAATTGACCTACAATGCTTAATTTCTCCGATTTAGTTAACCCACAATCCCACTTAAATATTATCTTTCTAAGTTTATTTGTTGGTGGATGCTCTAAATCTACAACACTTAAATCACCTATAAGTCTAGCTACATTCCATCTATTAATATTAAATGTTATAAAACCATTATCTTTATCAGTTATATACATTGCTATATCCATAGCATTATGCTCATTCCAATCGGGATTTAAATGCCATAATACTAACATATGCCATTTTAAACTCCTGTAAGTTGTTATTTTAGCTTTACTTCTAAATAGATTATAACACTGGTATGTACCATCTTTATAGAATAAATACTGATCTGTTTCTATATCTGGTTTATCTGTAATAGGATCTCTTCTCCATATTACACGGTTATTAATTAAGTAATCAAATTTTCTCTCCATGTGTTATTTATGACATTAGCCTGTTACTATTTAGATCTTTTCTGGCTGTTGTCACAGTTTGGTTTTAGGGTTCTTAATATAATTCTATTTGAATTATATTTTACTTTATTATATTTTTCTATTTTAAGTTTTAGTCTTTTATTCATAATACTTAGCATTTTCTTCCCAACAGTTACTACAACAATCAGGGTGGTCACCTAAAGTCAATTCTACTCCACAGTGATCACAATCTTTTTTATCTATCATTTTTTCTATTATAGCAAAGTATCTATCTGCTAATTCATCTTTTTTATTCATAATTTCTTATACATTTAAATAACGGGTGTCTATAACTACCTGCTTTAGTTCTTTCAAAATAAGTGAAGGTGGCACGTTGGCCCATATATTCATGGACGTTTTGTAACATTAATGCAAGATCTTTATAATTATGACCTTTACCTGGTGGACAGCCGAACTGATTTCCATCATCATCTTGCATCACAAACTTGCCTAACGTACCGGCTCTCTTGCCTTTACCTTCCTCATAACCAACTATGCTAGCTTCAGCATCGTGAAAATCTTTGAATTTTCTAAGACTATGCGACCTCTTACATTGATAAGTATCATCTAGTCTTACAATAGAGCCTTCATAACCAGCTTTTAAATTAACCGCGTGAGTTAATCTAGCACCTTCTTCAGATGTCATCTGCGTAGTTGGCACTAGTGATATACAGCGATGTTTAATTGGTAAATTATCTCTAATCCACTTATCACGTACACTAAACTTCATACGCCTATTGACTATATCATAGCAATGAAACTGTACCATCTCACGTGAATTAAGCATGTCTATATCATCAGGAGTTTGTCTCCTAACTATAGATATAATTTGTTCAAAATCATCTCTTAGATCATGATTATATAACTCACCATCTAGTACAACATTCGGGTGTTTTTGAAAGAAAGGTTTTAATTCAACTAATATGTGGTCGATATTCTTCCATTCTTTACCAGTACGAGAATACGCCTTTACCTCAAGCTCATTAAGAGCTGGGTGTAATATATGCCTTTTCACGTGTGCTTGTATTAAGCATCTAACACCATCTAATTTTGGTTGTATAAATACTGGTTTACTGTAATCTATTGGTTTTGTGCTTACTGGGTAAGCTAACATTGGTTTATATTTCATCTTCATCTTCTAAATTTGTTAAATCAGAGTCAAGTTCTAGACCTAATCTATCACTTAATTCCATAATTCTTATTTTCATTATAGCACATTTTTCATATTCTTCACGATCTAAATATAGATTTTGAAGTGTGACACAGCGTGCTAACTCACCTACTGCGTTATCTCTTATATTGACTTCTAGCCAATCTTCTTGTTGTGTATCTTTAGCTAAATTTATAAGCTCTTCTGCTATAAACTTAGCTAATCGTTTCAAATTGTCATCAGATATATTATCCATTACTCTTCGTATTTAGTTTGTAATTTACTTGGTTTACCTACAAATATGCAGTTTCTATTGTAATCAAATATGCTAATCCATATACCCTTGCCTTCATCACCCCACACAACATACTCATAATCTAATCCACCATGAGGACAGTTTGGATCATCTATATAGACATAACCTGCTTCTTCTTTTAGTTCCGCAATTAATGAAGCCGCTAAGCAACCTAATCCATTAAACACAGGTGCTTCTCTATTACCTAATCCATTAACCACTCTTTTACCATCAAGATAATCAGCTAATGTCACACCTAAAGACTCAGGGTAACCATCATAGTGTTTATAAATACTTACTAATTTTTTCTGTGGTATCTCACTAAACGATACTCCTTCTTCACGTTTAGCAATATGTATTGTTGCTCTTGTTCCCATATCTATTATATTTTTACGCTTATTACAGCAATTACTAATATTACCAAGTAACAAACCGCTACAATTGGTAAACTTAATCCCATTTCAGTTATTTGCCACTCCATATTAATCTTCTTTTAACAGGAATTTGTCACCCCATAATAAATCCATGTGACTAATAGTCAATAGATCAGTATGATCGTGAAGAACTACAGTTCTAACATCACACATTTTCAACTCTGACCAAAAATTAACAGATTTTAACTTGTAAATTAAGTCTTTAGTTGAAGTAGGATATTTTTCTAAATCTTCCTGAATACTATCTCGTATTTCAGGTTTTAGTTGTTCATATAAGTTTTTCATATTATTATTATCTTACTTTATTCGTATTTAATTTGTGTTAGCAGCTTGGGGAGGAATCGAACCTCCCAACTCGTCAGTTAACATACAGAACAATGCCGAAGCACGTACAACCTGTATTCCAGTTCAAGCTGATCAGAGTCGTGAGTGTGGTTTACCGTTTTATCTCACATTAATCCACATGACTCAATTCAAAGGTATAATAAGAAGGATGTTTCAACCTATCATTCTAACGGCAAGAAAGTGAGATTGCTCAGAAATAAATCTTATTCCTTATCGAAGTGAAGTTTATTTATTTAATATTGCATACGCGTCTTTCGCCCGTACTTTAGTTCTACTTATTATATGATAATTATTAGTTTCAATTTTTACGCGTTATTTGTAATTAGGTGATTTCAACCTACGTGTAATCTACTTACATCCCTAACCACGTGAAGGTTATTATCTCTAGGGACTTACGGAATTAGTTTCCGTATTTATCATTTAATGCGCCATAATTCTGCATTATACTTACTATTTTATCCCTGCTTAATCCTGAGTAGTCTGATACTACAGCGGTGTTAAACATGTTAGTTACTCCTGATTCTCTTACATCTTCGTAAGCTTGAAAGTCATCTTGTGTTATTTCTATTGTCATATTTTATTATTTTAGCATTGTACCATAGCCACGTCTACGAGTCTTTTTTAATATGTAAGCCGCATCTTCGCTACTCATGATTTGTATTTCGTTACCAGTCTTATGATTGGTGATCGGTATACAACCATATCGTGACACTGTGGAACAGTTTACACAAACTTTAAAGCCGAGTCGTAGGCGGCCTTTTGGTATTTCATTATTACATATACATTTTGTCATACAATTATATTATCGAACATCATTCGTATTTATTTTGTATTAATCATTAACTATAATACAAGAATCTAAACTTGCTCCAAGAAACATTATTTCTTCTTGTGCTGCTCGTAGTTTATTTTCACAAGTGTACGGCTCAAAATAAACATGCTTGTTTAAAAGTACTTCATACTTGTATATTACTCCCCTTAGCGAATCCACATAACTTAATAAACCGTCAAGATACTCATCGTCACAATCATCTTTAAAATCTGACTGATTTATCTTTTGATTAGTATTTTCATTTTTTGAATTGCTAAAATACATTCCTGATAGCAATAAAGCGCCACATCCTAGTAGCGCTAAAGTTTTTTTCTTTTTCATATATTTATTTTAAATTAGTATTCTTCATCTTCTGTCACGTTTTCATTTACTACCATTAAAGCAGCTTTTAAACCATCAATGTAACCAGATCTATAACACTGAGTTTCATCTTCTGTTAAAATTGCTTCTTGGTAATGTGAATAGTCATAGCACTCATCCATAGTACTATTTATTAAATCTTTCAATTGTTGCTTCATATTATTTATATTTAATCTAGTAAAACCATATAGGCTTTAACATTGTTTTTTCTAAACCATTCTAATCCTTTTCTAAGATTCTCCACATCAGTAGTAAATCCCATTTCCATTATAGTACTAGCACCTATGATAAAATCATAAATACTAAGTTCTACGTTATTTAAATAGCAACTGTCACCACCAAATCTATTAGTGACTTCATTACCTTTTTCATATATTTGGCCATTAAACCATTTTGGTATTTCTTGTTTTTTACTCATATTTAACTTAAATTATAACGGTGACCGTTGATTATTACTTGCACATCATCCGTGCTACTGAAGAATTTATCGTCTTCATCTATACTATCTTTTAGTATTCTATTCACTGCATTATCTACAAATGGTAATTGGTCATCTTTTCTTTGATTTTCCCAGTAATGTGAGTGATGCATATCCATTAGTTTCACTTGATAATCACTTACTCTATAAAAACTAGCACCTTTTTGATTTCTGTAGTAGTTTTTAAGTATATAATTACAAAGGTAAACATACCGATCTTCGTGAGTGTCTATCATTATTCGCTCATTACTGTGCTGTTTACGATATTTACCTGTCCATTTCGACTCATTTGTGTCAAAATTATACTTGTAATCTTTAACAAAGTACTCTTTTTTACGCACTTTATTTAGTTGATAACAACACCAACTAGCACCTTTTTTATTTACTAACATTTTACGCACATAACCACTTTTGTAAATAGAGAATCTATTTATTTCTTGCTGACCACCAGCGTACATAGTTTTAAATGGTAATTCAAATACTTGAGTACCTTTTTTACTTTGCCAATCTTTAGTGACATCTTTAATACCAAGCAAGTCAAATACTGCTCTTGCTTCGTGTATACTGTTTACTTTATTCATTATTTTTATGTTTTTTCTTTCTATTATACGTTTTTTTACTTTTATGGACTCGTTTAAAACGTGAAAACTGCCAAAAAGGATTACCTTTTTTTATATCTTCACTCTTTATTTTAATTATCTCTCGTCTCATATTTAATATTTTAGTGGTTCTGGCAAGTATTTATCATACAAATCATCAGCTTCTTTGCCAAAACCCGCGTCTTTTAACGCTTTTATTACTTCAGTTATAGAATACCAAGCGGATTTACCTTGCTCGTACACACTATAATCATCACTATATTGGTAAAACCAGTCGTGACTTTTAAGTAATTCTTCTAATGTTTGTAATTTATTATTCATATTATTATTATCCACACTTATTCGTAATTGTTTTGTGCTATTTATTTAATTTATCTAACATTTTCTTTAGCCAAATAGCTAAAAATCCGGTAATTATTATTAATATTAATTGTAAAATAGCCATTAGTAACAAGTTATTCCGTTAGTTTCCGCTAAATTATCTAAAAATATGTCAAATTCAGCGTTTTCTTTGGCATATCGCTGTTCTAGTAGTTCACCACATTTCTCATACTCTTCAGTCATTTCAAAGTATTCTATTACTTCATCAATGTCTGCATTAGTATAGTCAAATGGATCACCATAAAACATTGCTTTTTTATTTTTACTTAAAATCTCATCTACAGTGGATTTTAAACACATCACTCGATACGAGTTATTCATACATTTATCTATCATATTTAATCATTTTTTGGTCGATGGTGATGACATAATCCACTTTCGTGCTTAGTTTTTAACTTACATTGCTCATTAGATGACTTACTAATTCCATTACATCTATTCACATTCACCAAATTTGGGTTGTGGTGATGACAGTAATTAGTAGTATCTACATTTACTTTGATTTTACAACTTATATTTTTAGTTGTTATTGCAACACAAGTTGAATCACTTTGTCCGAAAGCGAAGCTATTCATCGCTAATCCTATTATTAAAAATTTATTTCTCATATTAATTCTATTATATTTTCTGGTTTTAGTTGTATATTATCACTCATTGCACACTCATCTTTTATATATACTAGTTCACTTAATTGTAAAGTGTACAAGTATTCTTTAGTGTAATTAGTGTCAAATTGTAATATTATATTTATTATATATTGTTTATAATTCATTTACTTTATTTTTAGTTGTGGATTCGCTACAACACTTCAAGTCGTGTGTCCACTTCTTGTTACCATTTAGGTTTTCAAGTAGTATCAACGCTTGACTAGTTAAGTCTTTTCCACATATTTTACATATTATTATCATAGTGGTAATGGTGAGAATCGAACTCACTTGAACCATTATTACCTTGTCATTCATATTATTTTAAGTCATTAAATGTTACTCAACGCTGACTATATACTTAAGTTTACTCCACTTACAATGATATTATATATGAATACACTGAAGTAGTAGAAAAAACTACTTGAACATATTACGAGTACTGACGTTACGGCGATTTCCTCGTGAGTGAACTTACGCTTCATTACGCTATGTCTTCATTTCTTACCGACATTGGTAAATTATTACTTGCAGTATATGATTTATACTTTGCCCAACACTCCATTGATTCCAATTTATCTTTCATTATTGAAAACACTTTGTCGTGATTATAAGTGGCAGATTTACCATTTTTGAATTCAACATTTATTGTTGCATTTTTACCGATTAGTGATTTTCTCACTACAAATCTTTTTGAATTTATTATATTTGTCATAATTATTTATATTTATTTATTTATTATTATTTAGTTACATTATTATTATCGAAATAGTTTCGTATTTAGTTTGTAAAAGTATATAATTTGTTTATGTATTTAAAATTGTTTACTTATACTCCGCCCACTCTCATTACTCACAATTATAATATTAATTCACACTGTGACATTAGCATTATAAGTTAAATGAATAACAGGCAATTGTCATACTACATTTGTTAGTTAAGTACTAATTAGTAGTAGTTACATATATATTATCGACATACACTCGTAATTAGTTCGTAAATAAATAGTATAATAATAATATATAATATAATAATATATAATACTAAATGAATACGATAATGAATGGATAATATATATATGGAATGAGAGAATAGAAGAGGAGAGGGAGGGGAGATTAGTAGATGAGGAAGAATAGGGATCGGATCGATGGGATGGAATCTATTATATAATGGAAGGGAAATTGAAATGGATATGGAAGAGGGTCAACGGAATGGTGGGGGTGGGTTAAAATATTGGGTTTAGATAGTGGGGGAGGGGGTATTGGGGGGAGGGGGAAATACAAAACCCCTATATTTACAGTACGGGAGTAAATATATGAAACACTATGTAATTATCTTATTTGAAGGAATAACGACACTCGGTCGTAAATATTAAAGCTTTAAAACAAAAACAAAATGGCAGTAATAAAACCAACATTAACGCTAACATCTAACGCTAGTACAGCAACTACAGACGCTGGACCATTAAGTGTAGCGTTGTCTCTATCAGCAACAGATTCATTATCAGTGGATACAGTTGAATCAAAAATATTTAAACCAACTCTTACTCCATCTACGCTTTTTGACGGTAGTGCAAAAGACGATGGCGGTACAGCTGGAACCCATGGCGGATTCATATACATGAAAAATGCTTCAGCAGCAGATTATGATATATATATTGGAGCCGTTGCAGATGGTGTTAGCGCTTCAACCTTAGATGACGCGGATGATGCAGTTAGATTATGTACATTAAAACAAGGTGAATTTGCTTTCTTACCTTATGACTATACTATGGATCTTGTTGTAGACGCTGAAAACGCGGACGCAGAATTAGAGTACTGGTTGTTTAACAGAGCATAATAAATAAATAATATGGCAATATCATTAAAACCTACATTAACATTAGAAAGTAATAGTGGATCGACCGGAGTTAGTGAAGACTCTACATTAAGTTTATCCGTAACGGACACATTGACTGTTACGGACCCTATGATGGGTATATCGCGAATAGCATGCACTGCTACTGGTAACGAGACTATAATACTACCTGATTTAGATACAACTAGATATGTATATATTAAAAATACAGGACTAGATGCTAGTGATACGGCTACTACAGACACGGTAAAAGTTGAAACAGCTAATAATACTAGGATAATAAATTTATCCGCTGATGAATTTTGTTTTTTCCCACATAAAGCGGAAAATTCAGGTCTAATACAATTAGAAGCATCGGCAAACACGGTAGTTGTTGAGTACGGATATTGGACCAAAGCATAATAAGGAAAATCCTTATACCTATAATTAACAAAAACCAAATAACATGACATACATATACTATAAAAGTAGTACATATACTACAGAACCGAAAATTTCAGAGAAACAAACGGACGAATGGAAGCATTTAGCCGAAAAGAAAAACTGGAGAATTACTCAATTACCTAACGGTTTCTATCAAACAGAGGTTAATAAGCCTGAAAACGAAGATCAATGGGTTGATATCACCAGAAGAGAAACAATGGAAGGCGCAGAAGCTGCAATAGAAGGTAGTGTTGACCATTTCAGTAAAAAATTAGAATATATAAAAGGACCTAAGGTCGTTAAAACTTTTGAATAGAATGGCTTTTAAACTTGGATCAGAAAAAAGAGGGATGAACTTCCCTAATAACACCTCCTCCTCCCTTAAGGGTAAGGTTAAGGAAAATGGTGACATGGGTCCAGGTGTAGTAGCTCAAGCAAACAACGACGGGTCTATTGATGTAGACCCTAGCGTTGACATAAACAGTAAATTTGGCCAAGAAGTAATGAAACACGAGCTCAAACATCAAGAGCAAATGGAAGAAGGTAGAGCAGATTACGGAGATAACTGGGTTATGTGGGAAGGAAAGATCTATCTTAGAAAAGAAGAGAACGGACAACCAATAATAAATGGACCTAACGGCAAGTGGCCAGAAGGACATCCTAACCATCCTTGGGAAGCTGAAGCTATCCAAGCGGAAACAGAATAATAATTATGCAAAGAACAAAAAAATGTAGAGGCGCCAAAGCCTTTGAATTAAGATCAGGCACAAAATCACCTTATCCTCTTTTGAAAGGTATTGGAAATGCTTTACTTGGAGGAATTGGTAAAGCATTTGGTGGTAAAGGTGATGGTAGCGGTATAACAGGTGGCGGAGATAATTCTATAGGAGCACGTCTTGATAGAATAGAGGCTGCTGTTACTGATAATAGTGCTGAGGGTGATATCGTTAATCCAGATGTGAAAGCAAGGAAAGACGAAGAAATATTAAAATCTAACGTATAGAGTACACAATCAATATAATTAAATTAAATTAAATACATTATGGAATACAACTTACCAAGCGAGTTGGTTAAAAACCTCGACTTTGGTGGTGAAGCTAAGGATAGAGTCATTACTGGAGTAAATAAATTAGCCCAAGCCGTAAAATCTACATTAGGCGCATCAGGAAAATGCGTTATATACGAAGATGGGCGTGGCAAACCGGTCATTACAAAAGATGGTGTAACCGTTGCAGAGAGCGTAGTCTTACGTGACCCGGTTGAGAATATGGGTGCAACCCTAATAAAAGAAGCTGCTAGAAACACAGTAAAAGATGCTGGTGATGGTACAACTACCGCTACAGTACTAGCAGAAGCAATAATCAAGCAAGTAGACGCTGCGGTCGCAGATGGTCTTACAATCAGAGAAATTAAAGACGGAGTAACAGAAACGCTAGATAGTGTCATAAGCTATTTAAACGATATAGCTATTGATGTAGAAGGTGATATGCTTAAATCTGTTAGTGCTATATCATGTAACAATGATCAAGAGCTGGGAACTATTATAGCTGAGGCTTATGATAAGGTCGGTAAGAATGGCGTGGTACTTATGGAGGAAAGTGAATCTGAAGATACATATGTTGATATTGTTGACGGCGTCAAAGTGGACTGTAACTTAACTTCGCCGCATTTCATAACAAATACTGAGAAACAAACTTGTGAATTAGACAAACCGCTAGTTTTAATATGCTCGTCTGAAATACCTAATGTAAGAAAAATACAATCTATATTAGAACACGTTATTAAAAATAACAGAGCCTTATTAATTGTAGCGCCAGTAGCTCAACAAGTAAAAGCTGCTTTGCTAATGAATAAAGTAAAAGGTACTATTAAAGTTAACATTATTGATTTACCAGGCTTTGGTCCTACTAAAAAGGATGCTACAGAGGATTTAGCTATATTAACTGGAGCTACAGTAATTAATGAGGAGCTTGGTGATGATTTAGATCTTATGAAGCCAGAACATCTAGGTGAAGCTGACTTCTCTGTAACTGATGATAAAAATACCGTATTAACGTTAGAAGGTATGACTCAGGATATTGAGGATAGAATAAACGAATTAAACAAGCATTTAGCTGAAGAGTCAAATAGTTTTATCAAAAAGAAACTAGAAGACAGATTAGCTATGCTATCTGGTAGTGTAGGTATAATAAGGGTAGGTGCTAATTCTAAAGTTGAATTAAAAGAAAAGAAAGATAGAGTAGAAGATGCTATATATGCAACTAAAGCTGCATTACAAGAAGGTATTGTACCAGGTGGTGGAATTGCATTATTAAATGCATCTCAAAAAATTTCGACCGGGCAAGCCGGTAAAGTATTACTTAATGCTTTATCTTCTCCATACGAAGTAATTATGGATAATGCTGGATTAATGATGAATCCTAGTAATTTAAAAGAAGGTTATGGTTGTAATGTGATAAATGGAACATTTCCTAACATGGTACGTGAAGGAATAATAGATCCAGTACTTGTAACTAAATCTGCGCTTAAGAATGCTGTAAGTGTAGCATTAACTATTATGTCAGCAGATTGTGTAATTTCAAATATAAGAATAGAGAATGCAAGCAATTAATGATTACGTTATAGTAGATATAATAAAAGAAGGACCAAAGAAAGTTGGTGGTTTTATATTAACAGATGAAACAGATGAAACAAATCGATATAAAAAAGCTAGTGTCATATCCGTCGGGGAACTGGTGGGAATGGTTAAAACTGGGGATAGTATATACTACGATGCTGTTGCTGGTCATGATATTAGTTATAATGATAGTATGTACCGGGTAATACGTTCTAGAGATATAGTTATAGTAGAATGATTACTATTCACTAAAAACGTGTAATTACTATTATTGTAGATTATACATAAACTGTAAACCATAAATCATAAACTTAGAATCATAAATTAATTATAAACTTAAAAAAAAAAATTATGAAAGGAGAAACTTATTTATATTTTTCTGATGAGTTAGCTGGAACAGCTGACGATACTGGTGTTTTTAAATCTTCAGATTTTCTATCAATGGAAATAGCTAGTGCTACCACTGTTGCTTTATTCTTTAAACCTGCGGAATTATACAACACAAGCACAGCGGATATTACACTAGCTTTACCGACTTTAGCGGCAGGAGCAGGTACGGCTAAATTTAAAGAGGCTTGTAAGGTATTTTCTGGTTGCTTAAATAGAGCTGCTGGAAATATGCTGGTTGTTGCAGATGAATTGAACAGTGCTTATGTAACACCGTTTGAAGGAGCTGTTATAGTAGACGACGCTAGTTAAATAATAATTTAAAAACATAAAAACATAAAAAATGGTAAAAACACTATATTTTTCAATTGGCAACGATCCATCGGATGCTGCTAATGATGCCGTATTGCTTAATGCTGATAATTTTATAGCAATGGGGCCAATAGATTCTGGAAACGGAAATAAAACAATGATGTATTTCCTTGACAAAGATAACACAGAAGCTGCTGAAACAACAGTAACTTTAACGCATGACGAAGGGCGAAGTCTTGAAGTTATGGAAGCTGTTTGTGTAGCTATGTCTAGCGAACCAAGAGATGGTTTCATTGTAATAGCTGATGAAGCTGGAGGAGAGTTTTGCAGTCCGTATATAACTGAATGTGACTTTTCACTATAACCTAATTATAAACTAAAAAAAATAAAAAAATGAGAGATAAATATTTATATTTTGGGTTAGATGCAGCTGCTTCAGAAACTATTTCTGGAGTTGATTGCACTGGTACCCAAGCACTTTCGGCACTAAATACGTCGAACTTTGATGACCCAACACCTGATGGTGTAAACTTTATAGCTAATGGCGGTATGAAAGTCACTGTGTTAGCTGCTTTTGATAGCGATGCGAATGACATGGTATTTGGCTCAGCTTATGGCACTGTTAACGCTGGCGATACGGTTGATATCTCCGCGGCTTGCACTTATCACGCTACAACTGGAGTTATAACAATAACAAAGGTAGCAACTGATGCTGTAAATGGTTTTACTGGAGATCAAAATACAACTGGTCATAATGACTTTATAATAACACAACTAAAACCTTATCTTACTGGTAATGGTTATGTATATAACTCTAAGTATTTAAGAGGTATGCACTACCAAACAGCAACAACAACTGAATTACATTTCCAAGGTAAAACTGGAGATTTAGGTGCTTTAAATGATGTGGATACGATAACAGTAACTCATGGTAGTCAAAAGCATAAAGAATTTATGCAGGATTTAACAGATGTTATTGCTGATGATAACAAAGTAAATGGAATGGTTGTTGTTTGTGATGACATGAGATCATTGTATTTAACAGCTCAAAATGCTAGTGTAATAGCAAGTGTTGCTCAAACAGCGACTGCATCATAATAAATGCGATTAACAAGTCACGATTTACGTGATTTACAAATCCTTAAGTATTACAGGCTCGTTAGAAAATGGGCCTGTAAGACTTACGGATTGACTGATGCGGATTTAGAACTTCTTATTTACTTAGATTGTAAAGGAAGATTCACGCGTCAAGAATTTATCGACGGAACATATACCATGAGTTGGGATAAGAACCGTTGGGAGAAACTAAAGAGGAATGGTTGGATAGAAACGTGGAGACACAGAAACAGAACAACCATCAAATACTCTGTATTCAAAACCTCTTTTAAATGTTCACACTTAATTAGTAGGATATACCGAATATTATTAGGAGAGGAGGATATACCTACTTCGGGAAAGAGTGTGTTTTTTAATAATCAATCGTACACCGATAAGGTCATGAATAAGTCTATCGATGATATGATAAAAGATAATGAAAGATGATAAAAAATTTAGTAGGTGGCTTATTCGGTAAAGTAGTAGAAAATGCAGAAGGAATACTTGATAAAGTTATTACAACAGACAAAGAGCGAGATGAAGCCAAACTTGCACTTAAAAGATTACTACTCGAAGCCGAAGCCGAAGCTTTTGCAAAAGAAGTCGAAGACAGAAAGAGCGCTAGAGATTTGTATAAAGACGATGCACTTATTCAGAAAATACTTGCCACACTCTTCACGGTAGCATATTTCGCTTTAAGTTTTGTAATGTTTAGATTCTTCATGATGGGTGATATAGACCTAGGAGAATTTGAAATAAGCTTTATATCAACAATATTCGGTGCTATGAGTGCTAAGGTAAACACGGTGGTCGATTTCTTTTTCGGCGGATCGTCTAAGAAAAATGAACAACAACAAATAAATAATAAATAATTATGAATTCACAAAACGTAGCATATAACCAAGGCCAACTTGGTAGTGTATATATATCTAGTCAAGACAAAAGATTTATACCACCAAGCGGAATGGTTATAACATCTATTACTTCTATTATTGGAACAACTCAGTTAGATGAACTAATTCCAGTTAATGACGCTAACGCTAAATTTATTGGAACAACTGTTGTGGCAAATGGAACTGGTGATGGCGGAACACTATACGATGCTGACGAAGCAATAGGTGGGGACGCTACGGGAGCTTTAGATAATATAGGTAGTGTTGTTTTAGCAGCGGGAATAACTATATATGGTAGATGGTCTTCACTTAGAATAAAAGATAGTGTTACTAGTGGTATAGTAGTTTACTTCGGATACTAATGGCCTTAGGTAATAATAATAGTATGGCCCAAATTAAGGGTAAAAATAAGGCCGTAATGGTAAAAAGAAAAAAAGAAGTTGATCTTGCAAAAGACTTTAGAGCTTTTCAAGGATCTGCCGTACAAGGTAGTGCTGCTTGCGGGGTTATGAACGGTGATGTTAATATTACCTACTACCATGGTGGAAATAGTGCTTTACCTTTAACTACAGGTGACCCTATTATTGTAAAGAAAAGAAAAGCTGACGAATTTAACGTGGCGAATGGATATATCAAAGTAGGTCCTGATAGAGGTAGGTACTTTAGTGTACAAGTTGTAGACGGGAAAACTGCTGGATATACCTCGTGTTAAAAAAATTAAATTAAATAAAATTAAATATAATGGGAAATAAAGAAAAGTTGGTTGACTTAAAACCAAAAGCGGATAAAATATCTGACGAGCACTTAAAAGGAATGCAAGACGTGGTAAACGTCATAAATAGTTTACAATTCAATATTGGTAAACTCGAAGCACAGAAACATACATTGCTTCATGATTTAAGTATATCACAGAAGAAAATACTAGAAATGCAAGATGTATTTTCTAAAGAGTATGGTTCTTTTGATATAAACATAATGGATGGAACTATAAATTGGCCTAAAGATGAAAAATAATATCATCAGGAAAATCACTATAGGTAAAGATTATAAAAACGATTCTATGCACTACTCTGTAGGACAAGAGGTTTACGGTGGTCACAAGATTTGTGATATAATAGAAGAGGAAGATAAATATTGTATTTATATAAGAAAGGGAGATATAGTTATTCCATGGAAAGATTTTAATAAAAACATGGCTATATCTATTGAGTATAATTTAGAATATTAATGAGGGCTTATAAAGAGTTTGTAGTATCACCAATAGGTGAGAGATATAATAATTCTAAAAAAGTAGGTGATAAAGACTTAATACTTAACACAGAGATGTTTAATCACCAATATGTTAATAGAAAAGCTAAAGTAATCAATACACCATTGTTGTTTGAGTCACCTATAAGTGAGAATGATGAAGTTATAATTCATCATAATGTTTTTAGAAGATGGAACGATATTAAAGGTAAGGAAAGGAATAGTAGATCATACTGGAAAGATAATAAATATATAGTATCAAGTGATCAAATTTTTCTTTATAAGAAAGAAGATTGGAGAGCTATGCCAGGGTTTAGTTTTATAAAACCATTAAAATCTATTAACAATTTTAACATAAGTAACGAGATGCCATTAATGGGTATAATTAAATACTCCGATGGTAAGTTTAATAAAGAAGAGTTAGTAGGGTTTAAACCTGGTAGTGAATTTGAGTTTGTTATAGACGAACAAAGATTATATAGAGTTTTAAATAAATTTATTACAATTAAATATGAATATAAAGGAAACGAAAAAGAATATAATCCAAGCTGGGCATAAAGCGGTTGAAGAACTAATTAAAGTTGCTAGAGAAGAAATAGTTGATTCAGATGAGGATATATCGGCGGATAGATTAAAGAATGCCGCAGCAACAAAGAAACTAGCTATATTTGATGCGTTTGAAATATTAAACAGAATCCATGAGGAAGAAAACATGTTAGAGGGTAAACCGATGGAAGAGGAAAAGAAAGTTACTTTCAAGGGATTCGCAGAAGGAAGATCTAAATAATGTATCAACAAACATTATATAAGGTTGTAGAGCCTATAAAAATAAATACCATTAAAAGGCTTAATAAGGCTAAAAAATGGAAATACGGTTATAATAAAGAAGCTGATATAGTTTCTATATCTAAAACAGGTCAAATAGGTGAAGTACTAGAAATACAAGGCTTTCAAATAGCCTTACCTAAACAACCAAAAGAAATATATTGTTGTAGTAAAACACAATCAAAGCAGAAATGGAAACGATTTCCATCTAACTCTGATTTCAAAAGAATTAAAACTGTATTTGATTGGCAGGATTATCCAGATGATTTTAAAGAAAAACATTACGGATATATAGATGAAGAGTTTAAGAGAAGAGACGAAGGGTTTTGGTTTATGAATAATGGTAAACCAACATATATAACAGGCACGCACTATATGTACTTACAATGGAGCAAGATTGATGTTGGAGCTCCAGATTATAGAGAGGCAAATAGATTATTCTTTATATTTTGGGAGGCTTGTAAGGCGGATAAAAGAAGTTACGGAATGTGTTATTTAAAAAATAGACGTTCTGGTTTTTCATTTATGAGTTCAGCTGAAACTGTTAATTTAGCTACATTAGCTAGTGATAGTAGATTTGGGATACTTTCTAAAACCGGTAGTGATGCAAAGAAAATGTTTACTGATAAAGTGGTACCAATTAGTTTAAATTACCCATTCTTCTTCAAACCAATACAGGACGGTATGGACCGGCCAAAGTCCGAACTCGCTTATAGAGTCCCTGCAAAGAAGTTTACTCGTAAAAAAATGAGGGAACGAGAAGAGCAAGATGATATGGAAGGACTTGATACAACTATTGACTGGAAAAATACAGGTGATAATAGTTATGATGGTGAGAAACTTTCTTTATTAGTACATGATGAGAGTGGTAAATGGGAGAGACCTGATAATATAAAAAATAACTGGAGAGTTACAAAAACTTGTTTAAGACTAGGTAGTAGGGTAGTTGGAAAATGTATGATGGGTAGTACTAGTAATGCTTTAGATAAGGGAGGTGATAATTTTAAAAACTTATACAACAATTCAGATGTTACAAAGCGAAACAGAAATGGACAGACTAAGTCAGGATTATATTCTTTGTTTATTCCTATGGAATGGAATTACGAAGGCTTCATTGATGAATATGGACAACCTGTATTCAGCACTCCTAGAGAGTCCGCATTTGATCCACAAGGATTAGAAATAGATTATGGCGTTATAGATCATTGGGAGAATGAAGCACACGGTTTAAAAGATGATCAAGATGCTTTAAATGAATTTTACCGTCAGTTTCCTAGAACAGAAGAACACGCATTTAGAGATGAGACTGGTAATAGCTTATTCAATCTTGTTAAGATATATGAGCAAATAGATTATAACGAAGGTAATAGAAATTCATCTGTATTAACGCCTGGTAACTTTCAATGGACAAATGGAGTTAAAGATACTCAAGTTACTTTTAATCCAGATCCAAATGGACGGTTTAAAGTTAGTTGGGTACCAGGTGGAAAATTACAAAATAACGTTATATTAAAAAATGGCGTAAAATATCCAGGTAATGAACACATGGGCGCGTTTGGGTGTGACTCATATGATATATCTGGAACGGTAGATAGTAGAGGATCAAAAGGAGCTTTACACGGATTAACAAAATACTCAATGGAAGACGCTCCAGCTAATACGTTCTTTTTAGAATATATAGCAAGGCCGCAAACGGCTGAGATATTTTTTGAAGATATTTTAATGGCATTAGTATTTTATGGTATGCCAATACTTGCGGAAAACAATAAACCAAGATTATTATATTATTTACGAAGAAGAGGTTATAGAGGATTTAGCATGAATAGACCAGATAAGATTTGGAACAAACTATCTGTAGCAGAAAAAGAAGTTGGTGGAATACCCAACTCAAGTGAGGATATAAAACAAGCTCATGCGGCCGCTATTGAAATGTATATCAACGACCACGTCGGGTTATTACAAGATGGCACTTATGGTACCATGTATTTTAACGAGACATTAAATGATTGGTCTAAGTTTGATATAAATAAAAGAACAAAACACGACGCTTCTATAAGCTCTGGTTTAGCAATTATGGCCTGTAACAGGCATTTATACAGACCAAATCCAAAACAAAAGAAACAACCAGTAAACCTAAACATATTAAAGTATAACAACAAAGGATTTCAATCGACAATAATAAAAAATAAAGTATGATAACGAACGCTCATATAAACTTTCCATCTCAAGCAGTTAGTGATTTAGAAAAACTTTCCGAAGAATACGGACTTGAGGTTGCAAAAGCTATAAAGCAGGAATGGTTTACCGGTTCCACCTCTAAATATGATGATAATATAAATAATTATCACCAGTTAAGATTATATGCTAGAGGAGAGCAATCAGTACAAAAATATAAAAATGAATTATCTATAAATGGTGATTTATCTTATTTAAATCTTGATTGGAAACCAGTACCTATTGTTCCTAAATTTGTGGATATAGTTGTCAATGGCATGTCACAAAGAAATTACGAAATAAATTGCTTTTCGCAAGACCAGTATGGTGTTAGTAAAAGAACCGCATACATGGAATCTATAATGAATGATATGAAGGCTAAAAATTTTAGCAATCTTGTTAAAGAGCAATTCGATATAGATATATTTGATAATGAGCCTGAAACTTTGCCAGATAACGAAGAAGAACTAGCATTACACATGCAACTGAATTATAAGCAAGCTGTAGAAATAGCTGAAGAGCAAGCCATAGATGTTTTGATGGAAGCTAGTGATTATGATTTAGTAAGAAGAAGATGTTTATATGATTTAGTAACAATTGGAATAGGTGTAACTAAAACAACTTTTGATTGGACCGATGGTGCTAGAGTAAGATACGTTGATCCAGCTAATATGGTGTATTCTTATACTGAATCACCTTATTTTGAAGATGTATATTATGTAGGTGAAGTTAAAGAAATACCGATAAATGAATTAGTTAAAGAGTTCCCGGAATTAACAGAACCTGAAATAAAAGAAATTGTAGATAAATCTGGATCAACATTTTATGATCAAGGGAATTACAGAATGAATGCTGATAAAAACAAAATTCAAGTTTTGTATTTTAATTACAAGACACATATGAATGATGTTTATAAGTTAAAGAAATTAAAGAACGGTGGTGAAAAGGTAATTGAAAAGGATGACACTTTTAATCCACCTGTAGAAAGCATGGGCGGTGACTTTAGCAAACTAGAAAGAGTTGTGGAGTGTTTGTATGAAGGTGTATATTTGATTGGATCTGATAAGTTACTAAAATGGAAGATGGCTGATAATATGATGAGATCAGAATCTGATTTTGGTAGTGTTAAAATGAATTATCAGATAGTAGCGCCTAGAATGTACAGAGGTAGAATAGAGTCTATAGTTAGTAGAATAACTGGATTTGCTGACATGATTCAATTAACTCATTTAAAGTTACAACAAGTAATGTCTAGAATGGTTCCAGATGGAGTTTATCTAGACGTTGATGGTATAGCGGAAGTAGATCTTGGTAATGGTACAAATTATAATCCACAAGAAGCTTTAAACATGTTTTTTCAAACTGGTTCTGTTATTGGTAGAAGTTTTACTTCAGAAGGTGATGGTAATCCTGGTAAAGTACCTATACAACAAATACAATCCGGTGGAGGTGGAAATAAAATACAAAGTTTAATTTCTACATATAATTATTATTTACAAATGATAAGGGATACTACTGGATTAAATGAAGCTAGAGATGCTGCAACACCAGATAAAAACGCTTTAGTTGGCGTGCAAAAATTAGCAGCAGCAAACTCAAATACAGCAACAAGGCATATACTACAATCAATGTTATACTTAACAGCTGAAGTAGCAGAATGTATGTCATTACGGATATCTGATATAGTAGAATATTCACCTACTAAAGACGCTTTTATTAGAGCAATTGGAGCGCATAACGTGGCAACATTAGAGGAATTAAAAGATTTACATCTTTATGACTTTGGTATTTTTATAGAGTTACTACCAGATGAAGAAGAAAGAGCTATGTTGGAAAACAATATTCAAGCTGCTATAGCACAACAATCAATTGATTTAGATGATGCTATAGATTTAAGATCTGTTAGAAATGTTAAACTAGCAAATCAATTATTGAAAGTGAAAAGAAAAGCTAAAGCCTCTAGAGATCAACAAATGCAGCAACAAAATATACAGGCTCAAGCTCAAGCTAACGCTCAAACACAACAAGCTGCAGCACAAGCTGAAGCTCAAAAGCATCAATCAAAGACTCAAGCAGAAGCTCAACTAGAGCAAACAAAAAATCAATTAAAAATTCAATACTTACAACAAGAGATTCAAGCTAAAAAAGAATTAATGCAATTTGAGTTTGAATTAAACTCTCAGTTAGAAGGGATGAGACAAGACACTGATAAAGAAAAGGAAGATAAAAGAGAGACTAGAAAAGATCTAAGAGTTGATAGACAAGCTAAGCATCAAATGAATATGATTGAGCAAAGAAAACAGGGTGATGCAGATAAAAAATTTGAATCATCAGGTAATGATATACTTACAGGAGGAGCGAATATGGGAAAATTCGGCCTTTAATTTTTTTTAATATTTTATAAAATTTTATTATGATAGAACTAAATGAAGAAGTTACTGAAGAAGTAACTGACTCTGTTGAAGAAACAACAGATGAAAATCAAGATCAACCCGTAGAAGAGATTACGGAAAATAAAGCGGAGCAACCGCGAGATAATAAAGGTAGATTTAAGTCTAAAGAAGATGACAATGTTATTAAAGTAGATTTAAGTAATCCACCTCAAGAAAAGGAGGATAATATAACAAAAGTAAACGTAGGAGAAAGTCCAAAAGAAGAGGTTGTTAATGAGGAACAACCAGTAATAGAAGAGGTCACTGAAGAAGAAAAGGTAGAAGAGGTGAAAGAAGCCGTTGAGGAAGTAATTGCTGAATCAGAGGCTACCGGAAAACCTTTACCAGAAGGAGTTCAAAAACTAGTAGAGTTTATGGACGAAACTGGTGGTGATTTAAACGACTACGTAAAATTAAATAGAGACGTTAAAGATATGGACGACTCTGACGTATTAGATGAGTATTATAGAAATAAGAAATCTCATTTAACACCAGAAGAAAGATCATTCTTATTAGAAGATACTTTCGGTGTTGATGAAGATGTTGATGACGAAAAAACAATACGTAAAAAAAAGATAGCCCTTAAAGAGCAAGTTGCCGAGGCTAGAGCCTACTTAGACGGGCAAAAGTCTAAATACTATGAAGAAATTAAGGCTGGGTCAAAGCTGACTCAAGATCAACAAAAAGCTATTGATTTCTTTAATAGATACAATAAAGAATCTGAAGAACAGAAGAAAACAATCGAAGCAAGAAAAAAAACATTTTTAAATAAAACTGATAATTTATTCACTGATGAATTCAAAGGTTTTGAATACAAAGTTGGGGATAAAAAATACAGATACAATGTTAAGGATGTTGATAAAGTAAAGACAACCCAGAGTGATATCAATAACTTTGTTAATAAGTTTACTAACAATGGAGATGTTATTGATGATGCTAAAGGTTATCATAAATCTTTATTTACTGCTATGAACGCTGATGCTATAGCTAATCATTTTTATGAACAAGGTAAAGCAGATGCTATTAAAAACAGAGTTGCTAAAGATAAAAACATTAATCTAAATCCTAGACAAACTCATGGCGAAACAAACGTTGGCGGTTTAAAGGTTAGAGTATTAGGTCAATCTTCTTCTGATATTAAAAACAGATCGTTTAAAATTAAAAAGAAAAATTAACTTAAAAAAATTATAAATTATGGCAATTACTAATGGGCCGTTGTTAAATAAAGTTCCGTCTGCACAGCAACAAACTTTATCTAGCAACTATATAGACTTCGCAGGCGGTTCGACTGGCTGGGAGCAACAATACCTGCCTGACTTAATGGAAAAAGAAGCTGAAGTTTTCGGACAGAGAACTATTTCAGGTTTTTTATCTCAAGTTGGAGCGGAAGAGGCAATGACTGCTGATCAAGTAGTTTGGTCTGAACAATCAAGATTACACTTATCATATGTTGGTACAGTTGATGCTGATGGTGATACTAATGGTACTTTTGAGGTTACTCATGATATCGACGGATCTGCTGACGGTGAAAATGGTTTTGCTGTTGCAAATCACGGTATTAGAGTAAATGATATTGTACTAATAGCACAAGCTGGCGTTGTAGTTAGAGCACTAGTTGTTGAAACTCCAGCATCTGCTACTGTTACAGTTGAACCTTATGCTACTGCTGCTTTATCAACTTTAACTGATGGTACTGCAACTTTATTAGTTGTAGGTTCTGAGTACGGTAAAGGAGCAAAGTACGCTGACATTACTGGCGCTGCTGCTGCTGATTCAAGAACTGCATTAACTCCTACATTCAAATCTTACAGTAATAAACCAATCATCATGAAAGATTACTACGAAGTATCTGGATCTGATGCATCACAAATTGGATGGGTTGAAATTACTGGAGAAGAAGGACAAAATGGTTACTTATGGTACTTAAAAGCTGAAGGCGATACTAGAGCAAGATTTACTGATTACTTAGAAATGGCAATGCTAGAAGCTGAGAAAACAGCTGCTGCTTCCATTATTGGTTTCAATGGAAGTATTGTTCGTGATGGTACTGATGCTGGTACTGGCGCTGGTACTGAAGGTTTATTTGCAGCTATTGAATCAAGAGGTAATATTACTTCAGGTATAACTGGTGTTAATGCTGCTACTGATTTAGCAGAGTTTGATGCTATTTTAGCTGAGTTCGATAAGCAAGGTGCTATTGAAGAAAATATGATGTTTGTTAATAGAGCTACGTCTCTAGCAATTGATGACATGTTAGCTTCAATGAATTCTTACGGATCTGGAGGTACTTCATATGGAGTATTTGACAATGAAGAAGATATGGCGCTTAATTTAGGTTTCTCAGGATTTAGAAGAGGTTCTTATGACTTCTACAAATCTGATTTTAGATACTTAAATGACAAAGCTACTAGAGGATCAATCAATGATAGAGCAGGTTCTGCAGCTATTAGAGGTGTTATGATTCCTGCTGGTACATCTACTGTGTATGATCAATCTTTAGGTAAAAACTTAAAAAGACCATTCTTACATGTTAGATACAGAGCTTCTCAAACTGATAACCGAAAAATGAAAACTTGGGTTACAGGTTCTGTTGGGGCTGCTACGTCTGCTTTAGATGCAATGCAATTACATATGTTATCAGAAAGATGTTTAGTTACTCAAGGTGCTAACAACTTTATGTTAATGAAGTAAAACTATTTATTTATAAGGGCGGTCTAGTATCGCCCTTATATTTTTATTAATTATATTATATATTATATTATGACAAAGAAAAAAGAAACAACTAAGGTTGAGGAACCTATAGTTCAAGAAACAGCGGTTGTAGAGCAACCTAAGGTAAAAGCTCCTGAAGTAAAAGCTAAACCAAAAAATAATTGGGAAATAAAAGACAGAATGTATTATTTAAAAGGTGGTAAAAAACCTTTATCTAGATCTATTAGACCTGCGAACATACATTGGTTTGATGAGCAAAAAGGTTACGAAAGAGAATTAAAGCATACCTCCAACCAAAGAACATGTTTTGTCGATGAAATGAAAGGTGATCAAAGAATGGAACACATTATATTTAGATCTGGATTTTTAATGGTACCAAAAGAAAAAACAGTATTACAAAAATTACTTTCTTTATATCATCCAGATAGAGATGTTTTATATTATGAAGATAAACCAGTTGCAAAGGCTAAAAATCAAATTGCTTGGTTAGAAATGGAAATAGAAGCATTAAACGCTGCTAGAGACATAAGTATTGATTTAGCTGAAGCTATAATGAGAGCAGAGATTGGCTCTAAAGTATCAGAGTTGAGTTCTAAAGAGCTTAGAAGGGATTTACTACTATTTGCTAGAAGAAATCCTCAATTGATGCTAGAGTTAGTTAATGATAAAAATGTTCAACTTAGAAACTTTGGTATTAAAGCTACAGAAATGAGAATAATCAAATTATCTGCAGATCAAAGAACTTTTACTTGGGGATCTAATGATAGAAAACTAATGACTGTTCCTTTTGAAGAACATCCATATTCAGCGTTAGCCGCTTGGTTTAAAACCGACGAAGGTATGGAGATTTATTCAAATATAGAAAAAAGAATGAATTAACAATTTTTTAATTAATATTAATAGCCACTCATTACGGGTGGCTATTTTTATTTAAGTGCTAACCTTTCACTTTATTATGTAACTATAATATAGTAAAATATAAACAAATGGCAATAAATATAGATACGGTATATCAGAAAGTATTAGCTTTAGCTAATAAAGAGCAAAGAGGTTATATAACACCTCAAGAGTTTAACCTGTTAGCGGATAAAGCTCAGAATGAAATATATGAAAATTACTTTCATAAAGCTAGAACTTCAAATGCTAAAATAAAAGACGACGATCAATATACAGATACGTTAGAAATGATAGAGGCTAAATTAGCCCCTTTTTATAAGCAACATTTAAATGTAACCGTATCCAGTGGTGTCCTTGATTTATCAAACAATGGACTCGGTGCAGATATATATAAAATTGCCTCTGTAACTTATTACGTTAATAATAAATGGTATATTGTTACTGAGGTTAATAAAAGTGAATATAATTATTTAACAACAAATTCAGATTCTGTTTTGTATCCTACTACATCAAGGCCTATATACTTTAGGCAAACTGCTACAAGGTTAAATGTAAAACCTATGCCAGCTAATAGTACGTTTTTTACTATTTCTTATTATAAAATACCAACCGCGCCTAAATGGGATTATGTTGTGGTTAATGAAAAAGCTTTATATAACTCTAATAGTAGTGTAGATTTTGAACTAGCTGTTTCTGAAGAAGAGCCATTAGTCTTAAGAATATTAATGTTAGCTGGTTTAACAATACAACGACCTGATGTCACACAAGCTGGTGGCCAAGGTTTACAAATGATTAATCAAGAACAAAATAGCTAATTATGGGATTATTAGGAACAACAACTCAAAGCACTTACTATGATTCATCTAATTCAGGTAATTGGGGTAATTATCAGTTTATAACTTTAGATAATATTATAACTAACTTTATGTACATTTATGTAGGTGAAAATAAAATAATAAATAAAGTAAACAGAACTGATGTACAGTTTCATGGTATGCGAGCCGTGCAAGAATTATCTTACGATGTTCTTAAATCTTTTAAAACTCAAGAAATAGAGGTACCTAACACTTTATCTATGATACTACCTCAAGATTACGTTAATTATACTAAAATAACTAGAGTAGGTACTGATGGTATTGAAAGAATACTATATCCAACTAGAAAAACATCTAATCCATTTGCAATAACACAAGCAACAGATGGCTCGTATACACTTGATACAGCTAGAAGAAAAGTATTTTTAGTAATACCAACCAATGGTGCGGCTGATATTACTGATGGTGATCGTTTTAATTTAATGTATCTTAATGACGACGGGGTAACTGGTGGAGATGTTCATTTTATTTTTGATAAAAATGAAAGTACTGATCAAGGCCCTCCTTCTAACTCTATAGGACCTCATTTTTATATACATTTAGACAGTGAAAATAGAGATGACACAGCAGCGCTTGTGGTTAAAGAAATTAATATATTTAAACATCATACGGCTACACACTTAGGAGATGGTGTTATACAAATAGATTATCTTGATGGATTTTCAGCTACCAGCACTACTACTCAAGGAGTAGGTACTGAAGGTGCTTATGCTGCTGGTGTTGCTACGACTGGTGTAAATGGTACTAATTTAGTAGTTACTATATCAGTAAGCGGTACAGGATCAGCAGAAACCTTATTAGAACAATCACCTAGCAATACGTTGTCTAATTTTCAAGATCAAACTACATCTAACTATAATTTATATGACATAGAATCTTCTTCAGATGTGGAAATCTCTTTTAAAGGTAGAAGATATGGATTAGATCCTGAACATGCTCAAATGAACGGTTCTTTTTATATAGATAATTTGAGAGGAAAAATACATTTTGGCTCAGCTTTATCTGGTGAAACTATAATATTACACTATGTAAGTGATGGATTAGGAACTGATTCAGAAATGGTTGTTCATAAATTTTGCGAAGAAGCTTGTTACAAACATATAATGTACGGAGTTTTATCTGGTAGATCTAACATACCAGAGTATATAGTACAAAGATTTAAAAAAGAAAGATTTGCTGAAACTAGAAAAGCAAAAATAAGATTATCAAATATTAAGATAGAAGAATTTACTCAAGTACTGAAAGGATTAAGTAAACAAATTAAATAACTATGCCACAAATTACACAGAACTTTTCAGGTGCTAAAATGAACAAAGATCTTGATGAGAGAATTGTTCCTAAAGGCCAATATAGAGACGCTTTAAATATAAAGATATCAACTACTGACAGTGATGCTGGTGGTCTAGGTAATGTTGGTACTGTTCAAAATATTCAAGGTAATAGACTAGTAACAACAACTTCTACAACAACTTACGACGGTAAAACTTCTAAAATAATAGCTAGTATTGCAGATGAGGGTACTAATAAAGCATATTTTTTTACAGCAGCCCCAGTTCCAAGACTAGGTGGTATAGAAGGTATACCAGTTGCAAATATAACAACAGAAATAGTTTGGATTGATAGCATATTCGAGGTAACTTCTGTTGGTGATAGTAATAGCATAAATGATGGGGCAATTTTTGTAGATAGATTTGCTGTCACTAATACTAAAGCGGGCGTTTTTACAACCTCTAGTGGTGATATAGTAAATGGTTCTACATATAAATCAAATGGAAGTTTCGAATCTACACCCGCTAACGGTTATGATCAACTACAGGTTTTAGATGGAACGAAGTACAGAGTTGGTATGCGTATATACGCTGTAGATACTAACAACGTTAATTTATTATCTGATGGTAATAATGATTATGTTGAAATAGTTAGAATACAAAGTAACGTACTGACGTTAGCACAAGAACAAACAGTTGATTTAAATACAGCTGTAGCATTAAAGTTTATACATCCAGAAAGAGTTTTAGAGTTTGATTATTATACTGGAGATGTTTTTGATACAATAAGTTTAATACCAACAGCTTCTATAGACGTGTTAGACAATTTACTTATGTGGACAGATGGCAAACACGAGCCAAAGAAAATAAACATAGAAAGATCAAGAGCTGGTACAACGGATTTAACGACTCACACAAAATTATATGTTAATGCTCCTGGTACTGATAATCCAGAAGTTATTAGCGACTTTGAATATGTTGATTTTGCCGGATTATCTACAGATGTAAAAAGAGAACATATTACAGTAATTAAAAAAGCTCCAACCTCACCTCCTAATATTGAAATTTCCAATAAAGATAGAGATCAAGACGCGGACTGCCCAATTCAATTTTTATTTATTCAAACCACTGATGAAGGTTCTCCAGATTATGAAGTTGTACCTAGTATTGGTACTATTAAATTAATTGATTTTCCCGATATTATAAGTCCTAGAGTAGATGACATTTATAGCTTTGTGGCCTCAAATGTTGTTGAACCTATTACTGTAAGAGTTAAAATAACAGATATTGATGATGCTAACCCAAGTTTAGCAACGGTCGAGATATTATTTGCGGATAGTGATTTAACAGTTCAAACAAATCCAAATAATTGGATTGTAAATTTAGAAACTAAAAGACCATTTTTTGAAACAAAATTTGGTAGGTTTGGTTATAGATATCAATATGAAGATAATGAGTATTCTACTTTTTCACCTTGGTCAGATCTAGCTTTTCTGCCTGGTGATTTTTCATATACACCTAGTAAAGGCTTTAATGAAGGGATGTCTAATACTGCTAGAAAAATAATTGTTAGAGATTGGTTACCTACTAATTATACTAGACCTCTTGACGTTAAGACTGTTGATATACTTTGGAAAACAACGGATGACGGAAACGTTTACATAGTCAAAAGTATTAAAAGAGGTATAGACACTGAGTGGATAGACATGGTTGACAATGATAATTTAAGTAACACTGGTGAATTTACTATAACATCAGAAATGATACATAAAGTTGTTGAATCAAATCAACTACTTAGAGCTTGGGATAATGTGCCAAGATATGCTAAGGCTCAAACAATAACTAGCAATAGACTTGTTTACGGCAACTACACACAAGGTTACAATTTAGATGCCAATATTGGTTTACTGCAAACAGTAGTCTCTAAAAAAGGATTATTTCCAACAGCTCAAAAATCTGTGAAGTCTATTAGAAATTATCAATTTGGTGTAGTACTAGGAGATAAATATGGTAGAGAAACTCCAGTAATTTCTAACGGATATAAATCAGCAGAAGGACAAGTTATGCCTGGCGCGTCTAAAGTATTAAAAAGTTTATCTAGTTATTCAAACAAATTTAAAATAAAACAAAGCTGGACTAACTCTAACCCAACAAGGATGCCTTGGATGGAATACGTTAAATACTACGTTAAAGAAACCTCTAACGAATATTACAATTTAGTATTAGACAGGATATATGATGCAGGTGATGATAATATATGGTTAGCTTTTAATTCAGCTGATAGAAATAAAGTTGATGAGGAAACTTATTTAGTATTAAAAAATGAACATGGTAGCCAAACTCCAGTAGATGAAGATGCTAGATATAAAATTATAGCAATATCAGGTGATGCTCCAGATTATATAAAAACAGATGAAAGAGAGTTTGATTTAATACAGATTGACAGCGTGAATGTTTACGGTGGTAACTGGCCAAACACTATGAATGATGATTTAGTCGCAATAACAGACGCTGTACCTGCTAGACTAATAAATTTTAAATCAATAAGAACTAATAATGGAGCCACAGATACTCTTAGTGAACTAGAGTTTAAAGGCACGCCTAAGGTTAGAATTGTTGCTCAATTTACAGATAGTCAAGGTGATTTATACGAAGCAAAAAGCCCTCTTAGAACGGTATCAGGAATGATTAGTGAAGAAGAAGGCGCTCCAGGCGTTAGTATTAGAGAAGTATTTACTTTGAGTGACGTTAATATGTATCAAAGAATATTAACTCAATTGCCCGACGCTACTGAACTACCGATTGCTGGCGCAGATGAAAATAGTAACTTTATATATTACATACAACTTGTAGATGCTGTTGTGGAAAACAAACCACAATTTGATGGAAAGTTTTTTGTTAAAATAGCAAAAGATAATACCTTAGAAGCTAGAGTTTTAGGTAATTCTCTAGGTGAATATCAAACTTTAAATACTTATGAACTAGCGTTTATATCAGATGATTTAAAAAATCCAGCTTATCACCCTGGAATGGAATATGCGGCAGCGCCAGGAATGGATTATGAAGATTCCGATTGGGAAACTATCGGAAATTTTACTAGTTCAAATATAGCAGGGGAAACCGGTGGTTTACCTAACTTTATAAATCTTAACAGTAACTCTGATTCAACGGATTCATTTTGGACAGCATGGTCAAATAACACTAATAGAACCGCTGATATATTTATTGATTCCGCTCCAGCTTATAGTGGCTTTGATTCAGATGTTGCTGATTTAGGTAATTTTAATCTTTTTGATAGTTATTCAGCTGTAGATGGTGATACATCTTTTAATCCTAGAGGACTTTCTAATGGTGAGTTTATAGATGGAACTGAAGGTCAATTTATATTTTCAGTTATTGGACCCGATGGGTTCTCTGGTACTAATTCTTATTTTAAAAGCAAAATGCAAACACCGGGTACTTTGTTTAAATTCAGAGATGATCCAAATCAAGAGGTTTATACAGTTAGAGGAAATTTTGGACAAGGTGGTCAAGATTCTGTTGGGCCTATAACAATAGAAAGTAAAAACTTTGATAATGATGGTTCTAGTATTTATGTAGATAGAACGTCTATAATAGTTAGGTTTGCAAGAGTTGGCCTTAATGGGCGACCTGTATTACCTCTTACTGGTTTAGATACTAGCGTTTGGGATCCTAGAGGTACTGTTAAACACAATGGTCTTACCAGTATGACTATAGATTTTGTTCAAAGAGTTCCTGTTGGTAGTTTATCTGATGATTCAATAGAAACTAGTGCTGCTTGTTTTGAGACAGAACCAAAAGAAGACGTAGGCTTAGATATATATTATGAGGCTAGTGGAGCTATACCAGTTAGGTTAAAGCTAGATAATATAATACCGTTTACTAATGCAAACAAAATTAGAGAAAGAGCGGGTGGTTTTGGTGTTGAAAGTAGACAAGTAACAAATAATAACAATAGTATAGAAGTAAACCTAACTAATAATCCTTATGTTTTTCAAGCTATAGATGATGATAATGTTTTTATAAAAAGAAGAGTTAATGGGGCTAATATAGCTTTAAAAACAATAATTACAGATGGGGTTTCTGATGGAGTTTGTCCAGCTATAGGTGATATTGTTAGATTTGAACATAAAAGTGGATTAGTTACTAAGTCTAAAATATTAGATCATTCTAAAATTTTAACAACACCAATAGCAGTTCCTTCAGATAGATATACTATATCTGGACTTGGGATTCTTATTGGCGATGCTAATACTCCGGCTATGATACAAATAGCAGTAGGCGTTGCTAATGCTAGCAGTGTAGCTGTTGGCATGGAAGTAACTGGTACTGGTGTTGATAGTGGAACATTTATTAAATCTATAGCAAATGATGGTGTCAATTATAATATAACGCTTAGTCAACAGCTTATTAGCGCTGGTACTAATAACTATACGTTTATTGATATAACAGGTATATTTAAAATAGAAAAAGAAGTATGGAAATATTCAGTGGAGTTAGGTTGGTTTAATTGTTATTCATTTGGTAATGGAGTTGAGTCAGATAGGATTAGGGATGATTTTAATGCACCTCAAATAGATAATGGTATAAAAGTATCTTCTACATTTTTAAACTACGGAGAGGAGAAGAAAACTAGTGGTATGATATTTTCAGGTTTATATAATTCTACATCAGGAGTTAATAACCTGAATCAGTTTAATATGGCTGAGAAAATAACAAAAGATATAAACACCACTTATGGATCTTTACAAGCTATGATAGCTAGAGATAACGATGTTGTTGTATTCGCTGAAGATAAAGTAATGAGAGTTCAATCTGGCGGTAAAGATGCTTTGTTTAATGCGGATGGTAATCCTCAATTAACAGCAACAAATAAAGTATTAGGAACAACCATGCCTTTTACTGGAGATTATGGTATATCTAAAAATCCAGAATCTTTAGCTACCGATAATTACAGAATGTATTTTACCGATACACAAAGAGGAGCTGTATTAAGATTATCTAATAATGGAATAACTCCTATATCAGACGCTGGTATGAAAAATTATTTTAGAGAAAATTTAAAATATTATATTAATATTACAGGATCAGTTAACGGTGTCGATGACGAATTTAATATTACTTTGCATGACACTTCTAAGTTTAGCGGCTTTGGTTCTAAAACAATTTCTTTTAGTGAGTCAGGCAAAGGATGGGTTAGCTTCAAATCTTTTACACCGCTAGCAACAGCAAATTTGAATGATAAATATTACTCTGTTAAAGATAACGCTATATGGGTACATCATGATGATACGGCTCTTAGAAATAATTTTTACGGCACTCAATATAGTTCAGTCATAACGTTATTATTTAATGATGCTCCTGGTTCTATTAAGTCTTTTAAGAATATTAATTACGAGGGTAGTCAAGCTAAAGTTGCTGAATTTACAACCCAATCAGCTGAAGACGCTGCTGGTAATATATTTACTGTTAATGATGGAGAGTATTATAACCTAAATAGTAAGCCAGGTTGGTATGTATCAGATATAACAACAGATAAACAATCAGGTAGCGTTCATGAGTTTATAGAAAAAGAAGGAAAATGGTTTAACTATATAAATGGAGATACCACAACTGATTCTAATTTAGACACGAGTGAGTTTTCTGTACAAGGTATAGGATTTCCATTAGTCAACCCAACGGATACTCAAACACTAGCTTCTCCAACAATTGGGGCGGTAGACGCGGACGGAGAAACATTATAAAATTTAAAACATGCCATATAACTACACAGTATCAACATTTAATTTTACAGAGGCTTTACAAGATGCTGCTTATGCTGGTAACATGATTACGGGTGGTAGTATAACTATTACTCCTAATTCAGGTTACGTTGTTTCAGCTTCCGGTTTCACGGTAGCCGGCTCTTTGCCACCACAGTTTGCTAGTATTTCATTTACAGATACTGCGGTAGCAGGTGAAGTAAATAATACCGTAACTGTAACATTTGTATTTTCAGCATTATTTGAAATGTCTTCTGCTGCAAATAATATAAATATACCTATATCAGGTCATGCCGTCTTAGTCGATGCTAAAAGAATAATAACTTTTGATATTGATTTAATTGATAACACTACAGAAAACGTAAATGGATCAACAGCAGTATCAGGTACTTATGATGCGGGTACTACAGGTAGCCCAATTGAAATAACGAACGTTTTATCTGCTAACGTAGCGGGTAACCCAGGGATAGATGCTAATAACAATATAACAATAGCAACTATAATTTTAACAGCTGATGCTAATAATCATTTTAATAATGCGGCTACAATTACTGTTGAAAACGCTCCAGCAGGGGCTAATTTTATATTACAACTTGTTGAAACAAGTGGCACAAATAGTGATGGACAAAGTACAACAATTAAATATTCCTTAAAACTAAATAGTGAAGTTAGTATACCAAATGGATTAGGTTGTAAAGTATTTATACATTATACAGGTGTTTCTGATAGAACTACACTTACAACATCAAAAAAAGAAATAAAACAAATTATATACGGATCACCTGAAATACCTATTGGAGGTGCTACAAAAAGAATACAGATAGTAGGTGATGTGGGGGCTGAGTTTGATTTAACAATAACAAAAGCTAGTAACAACACTTCTATAATGTCTACCACTTTAGCCAATGCTGATATTATACATATACCGGCTGGATTAATAAGAGGTTTAAACAAAACTTTAACAACCACAGATACTAATCAATTACTTACATCTTTTGAATTTGAACAAATATTTCCATCAGCTAGTGCTAATGAAATATATCATATAAATGTAACACCTAAAGGTAGTACTATATTAAACGCTAATTTAACACAAACTGCTCCACAAGGGATAATATATCAATATATAAATCCTACAATAACATTAGATACGGACGCTGGAACTAATTACACTGTAACATCTAAGACTACTTTATCTATTATTGGTAGACCAAACAAAAAGCCAGGTAGATTAAAACATATGAAAACTATAAAAGAAATATATAGCTTTACTTATGTTTATACTAAAGGTGCTCATGGCACTAAGTTTACAACAACAGACTTACCTGTGTGGTCTATGACTGATGCTAGCTCTGATTGGGATCAAAGCGTTACAGATCATGGTAATATTGTTGAAATAATTAACATAGCGCTTAGTAAAAATGATGAGACTACCCCAACTGTGATAACGGTTACAGGTGATATTATAATTAAAAAATTTGGAACAGCTAATGTAACTTTTAATTTAGACTCAAGTGAGTTCTTAACAATAACTTAAATTTAAATTATGCCAGATATAACAATACAAGTAAAAAGAACAGATTATCCTTCTTTACAAATAGGGGATACGGCGTATTATTCTAGTACCACCAGTTCAGCTGGTTTTAGTACTAGTAATAGTTTTACTAAAATAGGTTTAGTAAAAGGTATAAATAACGCAACGGCTTTAGATGATGGTACGGAGACAACGACCTTAACATGTGAAATAGATGAGGATACAGTAGTACCTACAACATCTGACTTTATATTCTTTTCAAAAGATAATAAAGTTAATTTAACTTCTTTATTAGGATATTTTGCTTCAACTAAATTTGTAAACACTTCCACAGCTAAGGCTGAACTGTTTTCTGTTGGCTGTGAAATAGCTGAAAGTAGTAAATAATAAGTAAAAAATGTAACTATATAATAGTAAAAAATAATATATGGCAACAACTAGAAACGACAAAGAGTCACCTTTTAAAATATGGTCAGCTATCGGTGGTATAGCTGGTGGTATATACACGGCTCATAAAGCTGGTAAAGCAGCTAAGAAAGCAGAAAAAGCTGAAAAGCAAGCAAAAAAAGCAAGGGATAAACAAAGAGATATACTATCAGCTGTTGATACTAGCAACCCATTTGAAGGTATGCAGAATCAATTTGCTGGTATGGAAAATAAAATGGAAGATTTAACCATTAATAAAAAAGAAGCTGAAATGGCATCACAACAGTTTGCTCAAAGTCAATCTAATATTATGGATGGTTTAAGAGGCGCTGCTGGTGGTAGTGGTATTGCTGCATTAGCGCAATCATTAGCACAGCAAGGTCAGTTAGCGGCGCAAAAATCTGCAGCTGGAATTGGACAACAAGAGGCTAACAATCAATCTAAAAAAGCACAAGCAGCCGCTAATATACAAACGCAAGAAAGAACTGGTGCCGCAGCTGTTGCTGATAAAATTGCAATGGGTGAAGCCGCTTCTCAAACAAGAGAACTTAATAAACAATCAGCTATATTTGATGATGCTGCTAAAGAGTATCAATCAGCTCAAGGAGTAGCAGCTGGAGCTAACGCTCAAAAAGATCAAGCAGTAGGAGGATTAATAGAGGGAGGATTTAATATTCTTGGGTCGTTAGTAGGCGGAGGAGCTTAACGTAAATTTAAAATATAATTATGCAAGAAGAATATACACCACAAGTAGAACAACCTGTAGAGGAAATGGAGCCACAAATTCAACCTGAAGTTGAGCCTATAACAGACGGCTCTTTTTTTCAAGTTATGAAAAATGAATTAAATAGAGATACTAAATTTTCAGAAGAAGAAATGGCAGCTTTAAGAGAGAAATTTGAAAATGAAAAGGTAGAATACGCTAATGGTGATAAAGAGACTCAAGCTAAATTAGAGGCTGGAGTGGTACAAACAGGTGAAAGAATGTTTAATGCTGAAGAGTTTAGAAAAAGTTTAGCGAGTAATTTAGATGCTGATTCAGGTATAGGACATAGCCCTACTGAGAAATTAGCTAATTATACAAATGATATGGTTAATATTGTCAACGGTAATAACGAAGTCTCTTATAAAGATAACATGCCTGGTTATGAGCTGTCTGATGGTTGGAAAAGTTTTAATGAAATAGAAGATTTAGTAAAAAGTAGATATGTCGATGAAACGTCTAAATCAAGTGTCCAAGCTTTGATTGAGGATAGTACAAGACAAGCATCAGATATTCAAGCAGGTGAAGATGCTACATTTAATTATCAAAAAGAATACAATAACATGTTAGAGAAGGTAATTGAAACTGGCGACATGAAATCTTTAGCTACGGATAAAATATTTGGCAATAGAATATTTAAAGATGATTTAATGAAATCAATCAAGATGGGTAAGTATACTGATATGGGATTAACTGAGGCTCAAGTTATGGAACTGGATCCTACAAAAGATGGGAAAATATCACATGAAGATGCCGCGATTATAACCTCAAGTATATTACGTGATGATGGCATGTTAAAAAACTATTTAGCAGATTATTATACTAAAGCTATGGAACAAAATTATTATAATAATTTAAGCCCAGAAGTAAGAAAAGCAACACAAATAAAACAAAATTTAGATAATGAATCTTCTAGACCTCAATTAGGCTTAAACTTTAAAAGAGATATAAAAAAGCGTGGAGGTAAAATTAAAAATGGTGTATATATACCAAACAAAGCATAAATAAATATTAATACGGGTAACTAACGATACAGTTATGAAAAAAAAATTTAAATACAAAAAAGATGGTAAATATTACCATATAGATATTCCAGAAAAAGAACAAGAGCAGTTTGTGATTGATAATCCTGACGCCGAGGAAGTAGACACGTCAACTAACGCTTGGATGATGGATATGGATGTATATGGCTTAACTGAAGAGGAAAAAAAAGGAGTTGAAGAATTTGAAAAAGAAAAAGAAAAAGAACTAGAAAATAAAGAAATAGTTGAAGAAGAAAAAAAGGGTATTTTACAATCGTTAGAAGATCCTAAAAATCAAATCACAGAAGAGGTAGATCTACCTCAAGACAATCAAAAACAAATAACAGAACCAATAGTAAAAGAACATAATGCAGATCTTTTATTAGAAACAAATCAAGACCCAGTTCCTGGGTATGAGCCACTACTATCTGTGGACAAATTCACCGAAGTATTAAAAGAGCAACAAGAAGATCAACCAAAAATAGACGCTATTAAAGCTAATATTAACGAAATTAGTGTGGAAGATTGGAATGCTATGACTGAAACTGACAAAGAGCAGAGTGTCGATGGTTGGGAAGATTTACCGTTTAATGAAAAGCAAAAAATAGAAACAGAGTTTGTATCTCAGACACCTATAGAGATTCAAAGAAATAATGATGGATTCGTTACTGGAGTGTTTGGCAATATGGATTTAGAAGATGAAATGTTTTGGGCTAGAGGAGATTGGGACCATAAAGAAGCTTACTTTGATAACTTTTTTGAACCCCTTGTTAATAATGGTAATTATAAAGTTGAAGTAAGAGGTGGTGGTATAAAGGGTATACCTGGAGTTATAGATAACTCTATATACGGACCTAAAGGTGGCACACCATGGGATGGAACAACTTCCCGCGCATCTGAAAGAAATTTTTATGGTATAGAGATAACGTACACAGATCCTAAGACAAAAGAAACTAAAAAGCATACTATATATGAAAGTGATTATGAAGAAGCAGGACAAGGTAAAAAATTAGCTGCTTTTTTAGATAAAACAATGAGTGATAGTGATAGAATTGCTGTTAGTAAATGGCAGGCTAATGCACATCAATTATATAAAACTACTTCAAAAGAGCATATTGATGTAACGGATGCAGAGCTAAAAGAAATAGAAAAAGAAGTTAATAACATGCCTTTTTATGGTGAGGATGGTGAAGAAGGTATTTATGGTACTCAAGAACTAAGGCAAAAACAAGGTAATGTAAAAGTACAAGACGATGGTAAATACGGACATATACTTGAACAGGTTCAAGCAGAAACAAGTAACGATTTAATAAACTGGGATGAGCTATACAAAGACAAGGGTGGTATGTATGATTCAAAATTACTAAAGCCATCTACTGATTATAAAGAAAAATTAAAGTACTATCTTGATATTGGACACATAACAGAAGAACAGTATACTAAGTATGTTGATGATGTGATGGCAAATAAGTATTTTACCTTTAATGAAGAGACTGGTAAATATGAAGGTAAAAATATACCTAATCCTAACCAAACAATTTTGCCAGATGAAAAGTCTTTAGGAAAAGATCAAGCTATTGAAAATCATGTCAGAGATGAAATTATTAAACTAAAAGTAGCAGAACTAGAAGAAATAAAAACTGGTAAATATAAAGATTCTATAGACAGCGACGACTCGTGGGATACTTTATTTGCAATAGGTTCTAACATTAATATACGAAAAGCTATAAATGAAAATAATGTACTACTTAAAAAAATAGAAAATAATGGTAAAAAGGTAAATGATGAAACCGGACTTACAATTAATGAGTTACAAGAAAGTGTTAAAAAGCATGAAGAAAACTTTAATAACGCTGAAAAAGTTAATTTAACATTTGATCCTATACAATTGTATAATGAAGTAGGGTTGTTATATGGAGAGGGCGAAACTGAAGAAGAGCAACAAGAAGATCTACAAAAAAAATATGATGCTAAGGTTGATAGAATATTAAAAGATCCAGAAAATCAAATAGAAATAAATGGCGATATAATTGAGGCTACTGAAGAAGGTTACAACGCGGGTGGTCAACGTATAATAGATAAATATACTTTTCCAACTCAAGAAGAGTTTGATAATAAATTAAAAGAAATACAAGGTAAACTTGATAGTGGAAAAATTACAAATAAACAAGCTGAAGCGTTATGGAGTGAATACCAGGAAGAACATATACAAAACGAAAAAAATTTACAAACTGAATTAGAAAATTACGATAAAGAATTTCAAGAACAGTATGATAACGTATCAAATAAAATTAACGATTTTTATAAAGAACAAGAAGATGCTGCAAAAATAGCAGAAGAAAAAATGAAAAACTGGAAAGAAGAAACGCAAAATTTCGTGTTTCTTGAGGATGGTAGAAAGGTGAGTAAAACCGCGTTTGAGGAATACAAAAAACATTCAGAGATACTAGGTGAAAACTATAAAATTATAGATGGTTATTTAAATGAGCAAGCGGATCTAATAGCAAACATAGATGATGACGCTTCTAAAAATTATTTAATACAAAAAAATTACGACGATTGGGAAAAATTTAAATTCAACGTTGTTACAGGATTTGAAAATATGTACATGGGGACTTGTTATACTTTAATAAAAACTGTTAGTAACGTAACTGGTATGGATGATTCTTGGTGGAGTAAGAATGCAGATCAAAACTATTATAATTATCAAAAGGCTGTAGAAAAACTTAGAGAACCGTGGCAACCAGATGTAAAATTTGGAGACGCTTTTGATAGTTGGGGTAACTTTGGAAAGTTTTTTACTCAAGAAGTTGGTACACAAGGTCCTGTATTTTTAACAATTATGACAGGGGCACCTGGTCTAGCAGCTTTATATAGTAGTGGTTTTGCTGAAAACTACAGTAGGTTAGTTGCAGAGGAAATAGAAAATCCAGGTAAAGAGTATTCTCAAAGTTATAAATTTTTGACATCAATGGGTTATGGTGGTGCTGAATTTGTAGATGCGTTTATAACTAAATCTGGTATAACTAGAAGTTTTAAAGCTTTTAATAAAACTTTCAATAAAAAAACTCTTGCTAGTGGATGGACCGCTGTTGGTAAAGAAATGAAAAACCAAGCTATTGGTGGTATACCTTATGTTGCTTTAGATGTTGGTTCTGAAGGACTCACAACTTTTTTGCAGAACAAAATAGCTGGTAGACCTAATTTTGAAAGCGTGGACCACGCTATGTTCTCTGCTGGTATGTTTTCTTTAGGATTTCAATTATTTCCTTTTATAAAGGGTAGTGTAATGACTAAATTTTCTGATTCAAAAACTTTAGACGAATATAAAAATAATTTAAAAGAAATAACTAATATAGATAGTCAATTAGAGAAAGCTAATATAGATGCAAAAACAAAAAAAATACTAGAAGAACAACGTGTTGAAATAATGGGTAATAACGAGACCATTTTAAATGAAGAACTTGTTAAGCTAGATAATATGAGTAAAGAATTTACCACTACATTCTTTGCGCACGTTAATAAATCTGAACAATTAAGACTTGACTACGATGCAATTAAAGCTGATAAAACAATTGACAGTTCTACTAAGAAAAAGTTATTAGAAAAAATAGAAAAAGATTATAATAATAATGAAAATCTTTTAACTGTATTAAAAACAGATGCCGCTTTTGGTGAAAAGTTTTTTGGTTTTGAAAACAGTACTAATAAAAATGATATTAAAAGGCGTAATGAAATATTTGAGCAAGCTAAAAATGAATTAATATCAGAAGGCAAAACTGATCCTAGCGATGCCACAGTAAGAGAAAGAGCTAGAGTACTATATAACACGCAAGAAATACTAAATGATTTAGCTAAAACTAAAAAGAATGGTTTAGCTAAAGATTTTAAAAGTTATGACACTAAGCAGGACGCTATAGAAGATATAAATAATATGGATATATCTGAAGCGGACAAAACTAAATTAATAGAAGGTATTGAAAATGGTAATCATGGTGCTACAGTAACAACTAATGATGGTAAAAAAATACCATTTCAAGTTGTTGAAAATATGGCTCAAGATAGCAGATTAGAAACTAGAACGCATGAAAAAGGTCATTATGTATTAGAAGAATTATTTGGAGAAAACCCACAAGCATTTAATGATATATCTAGTGATATAATAACACACTTACAAAAACATGATCCTGGTAATTATTTAAAGTTAATGACTAGAGTTAGTGGTTATGATGGAGACGTTAAAGCAGAGGAAGTTATTACTAACTTTATGGAAATGTCTGCTGAAGGAAGTATTGATCTTAAAAGTAAAAAAAATAAAAACTTATCATCTCTTATAGGTTTTGGTTTTAATAATATATTTTCTAATAAAACAAAAGGTGAAACTAGTCTTGATTTACAAGGACAAAAAGATGCTGTTAACTTTATAACTCAATTAGGTAAGAAAATAAAAAATGGCGATATAAATTTTAGGCAAACTAAAAAAGGCAGATCTCTTATTGATAAAGAAACAGGGAGGGTTATTGGAAAAAACCTTAAGAAAAAATATAAAAAGTTTAAACAAGAGCAATCAAAAACTTTTAAATTTTCTAATCCCGCAGAAGCACTTAATAAGCTAGTTCCTAAAGATGCTAACACGAAAGCTAAATTTAATAAATGGATTAATAGTAAAGAAGGAAGTGAGGCTATAGCGGATATGTTTTATAGTGAAAATGGTGTTGTTAGAAATACTATATTAAAAAACGCTAATTATAATGAAGACCAAGCTAATAGAACTATAGATAAAATAGTTGATCGTATATTTGGTAAAACAGGTTTTAATCCAGAAGCTACAAGAGCTGATGGTAGTAAAGTAGGTGCTAAAGCCTTTGGTGAATATGTAATGGCTGGTTATAGTAAAGATAGAATAGGTACTATAAAGGACATGTTTAAAGAGGGTAAGCTCGGACCTAAAAGAGATATTAGTGGTGATTTAGTTATTGGTGAAAGCGGTAGAACTATTTTTGAAAAATCTGAAGACGAAGGTGGTTTGTCTCCAGAGGACTTAATGGTAATAAAAGAAGAAACGGCTGCTGATAAAAAGAAAACTCAAGAAACTTTAACTAAAGTATTTGGTATTGATGAAAAATTAATTACTCAATTTGAAGGAGCTCTTACAACCGCTTTTGGAACTAAGCTTCCTGAGGTTAATAGTAAGCAAATGAGGACAGAGCTTGGTAAAATTATATCAGATAGATTAAGACCTATAATACAAAAAAAGCTTGGAACAGAATTACAATTTAATGAGTTTATTAAAAATGATTTAACTCCATTATTAAAATTTATAAAAGCTGAAGATCTCCGTCAATTAGAAAGAATGGTTGGTGGTAAAAAATATCCTGATGGTAGAAAAATATTTACAAGATCAAAAAGAATAACTAAAAAACAAGAGATAATAGATCTTCAAAATAAAGGATTAATACCTAAAACTTTTACTAAATATGCTCAAGGCTATAACTTGGCAACTAGACTACCAAATCCTACACCTCAAGAATTACTAGCATTTTTTAGAGGTACTAACGCTCAAACAATATTAGATTACCAACCACCTGGTTCAATTAAATCTGGGATGCTTGGTGCTAGAAAAGATAAATTAGCTGAACTATTAACTCGTGAAATAGCTTTTGATCAAGCTATTCAAGTTGCTAAAAATGTACTACCAAAAATTAAAGCTATTGAAAGTCTTCAAAATAGAAATATAAAAGAAAATTATATAGCAGAATTAGGTTTAACATTAGATAGAGATCCAGATGCTGGTTCTACTAATACTGATAATTCATCTGTTAAGTTTTCAAGGAAAGCTAATCAAACTATTATAAATGAGATTAAAACATTAACTGATCACACACAAAGATACGGTATTGAAAATACGATAGATACAGATAACAACTTTTTAATTGATGGTATAGAAGACATATCATCTCTTGCTATAAGCACTACGTTAGAGATGTATGATTCTAATATTATCTTAGAAAATGAATCAAAAGGTTTTAAACAATTTATATATAATTCTAATGCTCCACAATCATTAAAAGATCTATTAAAACAACAAGGTAATTTAAGATTTAATACGATATCATTAAATCAAATGCACAAAGATGCTAGCGCTATAGCTAAAGTATTAGGACCTGATATAATGGATATATTAAGTTACGAAATACTTGGGTACAAAAATAGATTTATGGATCCTGCTGAGCAAAAAACAAATCAACCAAAAGGAACTAAAGGTGAATTTTATGATAGATTACAAGCTTTAACTTCAGTTGTTAATTCTTTAAATGTTAAACTACCTAAGAACTTAAAAATAGAAGATGTTAGAATAATGAATAAAAGTAAATCTTTATTCAAGAGAATAGATAATATTTTAACACTAAAATCTAGAAGTGAAAAAATAGAAAAAATAAAAGCATTAGCACCTGAAATCAAAGCTGCTAATAAAGCTAATATACAATTATCAAAACATATTGCTAAAACAATAATAGATCTAGCTAAACAAGGGAAAATATCACAATTATCAGCAGTTAATATTTTACAAGCACAGACTAGTATTGTTTCAGGTTTTAGAGGATTATCAAGATTAGATTTAATAGACGTTAGAGAAGGTTCTCAAGCTTTATATATTAACGCAAACGGTGATTATACAAACAATAAAAGTGTTTTAAATAAAGGTGGGGTAATAAATACTAACAACCCTCAATTAAATGAAGCTATAATTTATTATAAAAGTAAAGGCGTAAAAAATCCAGAGCAAATAGCTTTACAACAATTAAGTTCTAAAGGTGAGCACGTAAAACCTAATAGCAATACAATGTTTGAGGTTGCTGAGCTAATTTGGAAAGATAATGTTAATATTGACACTGAATTAGATTTAATATTTAATAATCATTCACAGTTACTAACATCAAAATACATGGCTGATGTTATAGATGATGGACCTGGAGGTAAAACTAGTGCAGCAGAGTTTAAAAGAATTAACTTTTTAAATGAGGGTGATATAAATAGTATGATTGCTCCTAATGGTAATAGTTTTCAAGATGTACTTATTGATAGAGAAGTATCTAAACTTCAAAAGAAAATTATTAGAGATGCTAGTGTTAAGCACTCTAAATCTATATCAATGTTAAACGCTAAAGACAACCTTATAAAGTTTAGTAAAAAACCTAAAACAAAAGGAATGTCTACTTTTGATTTTGATGATACATTAGCTAGAACTAAATCAGGTGTTAGATACACTATGCCAAATAATACTGGTAAACCAACGCCTGGAAAGAAGGTTATATTTTTAGCTGGAAGCGCTGGTAGTGGTAAATCAAATGTTGTAAAACAATTAGGCTTAGAAAAGCAAGGGTTTAAGATGGTTAATCAAGATATATCATTAGAATGGTTAGCTAAAAATAGTGGGCTACCTACTGATATGAGGGATTTTACCCCTGAACAATCTAGTAAATGGGGTAGCTTACAATGGGAGGCTAGAGATATTGCTCAACGTAAAGCAACTAAATTTAGAGGTAGAGGTGATGGTGTAGTTGTTGATGGAACTGGAGCAAGTACTATATCAATGTTTACTCAAGCGCAAAAATATAAAGACGCTGGCTATGATGTTCAAATGTTATTTGTAGAAAGCTCTTTAGAAACAGCATTAGAAAGAAATAAAGCTAGAAAAGAAAGATCATTACAAGATTTTATAGTTGAACGTAATTGGAAGGCAGTACAAAAAAATAAAAAAGCTTTTAAAGAAGAGTTTGGTAGTAATTTTGCAGAAGTAAAAACTGATAAATTAAAACAAGGTGATCCAATGCCTAAGTCTTTAGTTAACAAAATGGATAAATTTACTAATAGTTATATTAAAGGTAGATTAACAGCAGAAGAGTTTGCTAATAAAGGTGGGGAGTTATTAGATCAAGGTGCTAAATTTGATTTTTCAGAGTTTAATAAAGTTGTAGATGGAACACCAGGTCCATTACTTGAAAAGGCTAGAAATAGAGCTAAGAAATACGGAACTAAAGACATGTTTGTTTTGACTGCTAGACCTCAACAATCTGCTTTTGCTATACAGCAATTTTTAAAAGGTCAAGGCTTAGATATACCAATAAAAAATATAACTGGTTTAGCAAATAGTACTGGTGATGCTAAAGCTCAATGGATGTTAGATAAATTTGCTGAAGGATATAATGATATGTATTTTGTAGATGACGCTATACAGAACGTTGATGCTGTTAAACAAGTACTAGATCAATTAGATGTTAAATCTGAAGTTGTTCAAGCTAGAGTTAAGTTTAGTAAAAATGCTAGTAAAGAGTTTAATGATATAATAGAGCAATCAAAAGGCGTTGGAGCTGATGTAGTAATATCACAAGCTGAAGCAATTAAAACTGGTAGACATAAAGGTTGGTGGAGATTATTTGTTCCACCATCAGCGGAAGACTTTAAAGGTTTATTATATAGATTTTTAGGTACCGGCAAGCAAGGTGAACAACATATGGAGTGGTTTAAAGAAAACTTATTAGACCCATTTGCTAAAGGTATAAGATCTTGGAATGTCTATAAACAAGGTATGGTTGATGAGTACAAGCAGTTAAAAAAACAATTTAAAGATGTAAAAAAGTCTTTATTTAAAAATGTAGTAGGAACTAAGTTTACTGTAGACTCTGCTATAAGAGTTTACTTATGGGATAAGGCAGGTTTTAATATACCTGGTTTAGACAATGCGACTAAAGATAAATTAATTGAATATGTTGAAAGTAACACAAAGGTAAAACAGTATGCAGACGCTTTAAGTAAAATAACTAGGTTACAAGATGGTTATATACAACCAAGAGAAGGTTGGTCAATTGGTACAGTTGCTAGTGATTTAAATGATATAGTAAATAGAGTAGGTAGAAAAGAATTTTTAGCAGATTACTTAGCTAACGTTGATGCTATATTTACTCCAGATAATTTAAACAAAATACAAGCATTGTATGGCACTAATTTTAGAAAAGCTTTAGATAATATATTATACCGTATGGAAAATGGTACTAATAGAAAAATTAGTCAAGATAGTAATGTAAATGGTTTATTGGACTGGATTAATGGATCTGTTGGTGCAATCATGTTCTTTAATATGAGGTCAGCATCACTACAAACTTTATCTACAGTTAACTTTATAAACTGGACTGATAATAATTTATTTAAAGCTGGTAAAGCTTTTGCTAATCAACCTCAATTTTGGAAAGATTTTGCAATGCTATTTAATTCGGCTCAATTAAAACAAAGAAGAAGAGGACTGCAAACGGACGTGTCGGCATCGGAACTGTCTGCTGCTTTTTCAGATGGTAGAGCTACACCAAGAAAAGTTATTAATTATTTATTACAATTAGGTTTTACACCTACTCAAGTAGTAGATAGTTTTGCTATTGCCTTTGGTGGTGCTTCTTTTTATAGAAATAGATTTAATACATACAAAAAAAGAGGTATGTCTACTAAAGAAGCTAATGATAGAGCTATGTTAGAATTCCAAGAACTTGCTGAAGAAACGCAACAATCATCTAGGGAAGATATGGTATCTCAACAGCAGGCTAGTGTATTAGGTAGAGTTGTATTAGCTTTTCAAAATACAACAATGCA
>Ga0208666_1000054_pt1 | contig 48371 bp, 47 predicted proteins | sample 5B_taG_FD_184078 | JGI IMG/M metagenome (GOLD analysis project Ga0208666, IMG submission 184078) | Marine viral communities from the Subarctic Pacific Ocean - 5B_ETSP_OMZ_AT15132_CsCl metaG (SPAdes) (version 2) | ecosystem: Environmental > Aquatic > Marine > Oceanic | place: Pacific Ocean...
GTGTCTGTAAATGATATATCTAAATATAAAACTATATTTATATATGTTGATTTTATTCATGAATTTATGGATAAATTTGCTAATTACTTAGCAAAAGAAACTGTTATTATGACCCATAACGGTGATGTTAATATTAGTAATGAATATGTAAAATACTTAGATAATCCAAAAATTAAAAAATGGTATTGTCAAAATCGAGCAATCCATCATAAAAAACTTTTTTCTATTCCGATTGGAATAGCTAACTCTCAATGGAATCACGGTAATCAAGAAAGATTAATCAATAGCAAGATTCATAGTCAAAATAAAGAATATCTTGTATACAAAAATTTTGATACAGGTACTAATGAAAGTGAAAGAGGAATATGTAATAGTATTACAGGTAAAAACGGTATTCCTATGAGTAAAAAGATAGATATAGATACGTATTTAACTTATATAGCTAAAAGTAAGTTTGTTATATCTCCCCCGGGCAATGGATTAGATTGTCACAGAATATGGGAAAGTTTATATCTTAAAACTATACCTATAGTACTTAAACATGAATGTTTTTCTCAATTCAAACATTTACCTATTCTATTTGTAGAAAGATGGGAAGATATAACTATACCATTTTTAAGAGAGAAGGCCTTAGAAGAAAAAGATTGGGATATTAAAGAACTTACTTTAGACTTTTGGAGAAAAGAAATCCTTATCTAGGCAACCTTTATCATCTACAAAAATATCAGCGCCAGGTTTACCTAAAAATAAATCATGATATTTTAAGTTCCATGAATCAAGCTGCTCTTTAGTAAGGTTATAATATTTCGCGTACGCTTTTATAGGGTTATTATTAGTACTACCCATACCTCTAGCAGTTAACACGTATATTGTATGACCATCTTCATATAAACTATTAACATAATCAATTCGCTCTTTTATAGGAGTACTATCTCTATAATCACTACCTTCTGTAACACATAGCGTGTTATCAACATCAAAACAATAAGTCATTATATCCAGTTTTTAAAGTCATTAGTAAATTGCTCGATTGAAGCAGTTGTACCAGGGTGCGTAGAACTTTCTTTAACTACATTAAAACCTGCAGTTACGATATGAGAACCAGAACTCCAAGCATCTGTAATATCTTCAGGTTTTCTAATACTACCAGAAATAATTTCGCAATTTAAATTATTCTCTTTAATAAATTCATTAGTTTCTTGAAGAGCAAAATGTACCGGTACTTTGCTATCTCTAGCTCTATTATAGAATAGAGAAACATATCTAGCACCAGCAGCTGCTCCGAGCATTAATTGAGCACTTGTATAACAACACGTACAATTAATATCAACTCCTATACCAGCTAATGATTCAATTACAGGAAGCTCATTCCACCCAATAGGAATTTTAATATTTAAATTATCATAGTCGATATGTTTTTTCAAGCTAATTGCTTGTTGTTTAATCTCTTCTGGTTCAATTGCAAACACTTCAACACTAAAAGGAATTTCATTACCGGTAATATCACTCTTATCTTTCAAAAGGTTAGCAATTTTTTGCATATGTTCAATATAATCAGCTTTAGGCTCTTTTGACATAAGGGACGGGTTAGTAGTTACCCCGCTAATTATACCTCTATCGATAGATTCAGATATTTCGTCAATATTAGCTGTGTCAATAAATAATTCTCGCATAATATATTTTATAATAAGTTTTTTAATTTTCAACAAATTTATATGTTTTACCGTCTTCTACTATATGCGAATCATTATCATCATCTGTAGTACTTACCTCTATAATAACAGTATCCTGTATAGCCATACGCATATGCATTAAACCAACAGGTATATGTATTACATCTCCTTCATTTAGAATAATTGATTTATTCTCTGCTCTCCCTATTCTTAAACCTAATTTAAGTTGACCCTTATCGATATAATAAGATTCTTTTTTATGTACATGATACTCCATGCTACTTTGAGTCCCCGCTCTCATAAAAATTTTCTTTATACTATAGCCATCTTGATCAAAAAGCGTCGACATATCACCCCAGTATTTTTCTTCAGCTTTAACTACTTGCTCTACGCTTGGTAGCTCTCTTATTCCATATTTGTTATCTTTGTCCATAATATTTTGTTGTTCCATGTTTTCTATCAAAATGTTTATCTAATAAACACTTAGATAGTTTGTGATCACAAACTTTTATCTTTTCAGTTAAGAAAGCTAATTTAGCTATCTCCTCTATTACTATAGCATTTTCTAATGCTTGTTGTTTTGTAGTACCCCAAACATACACCCCATGGTTTGGTAACAAACACCCAGGCATTTTATTGTAATCTATTTTATTATCCTTAAAATAATTCACAATACTCAACCCTATATTTCTTTCGTAATTATTCTCTATTTCATTTTTGAGTAAATCGTAGACTATAGGTACATCACCGTAAAAATAGTCAGCATGAGTCGTACCGTAGCAGTTAATAGGTCTTCTAGCTTGTGCAAAAGCAGTGCAATATTGAGAATGGGTATGAATAATATAGTTTACCTCCTTAAAGCTTTTATATAGCTCGATATGAGTTGGAGTATCTACCGAGGGAGATTTACCCCTTGCGGTAGTACCGGTAGTAATGGTTACTCTACTTAAGTTACCTACTTCAAGTTTATATACGTCTATACCCGAAGGCTTTATAATTACCTGATTGTTAACTCTATCGATACCACTAGCATTACCCCACGTTAGCTTAACTAGACCCCTATTAACAATTTCTTGATTTAGTTGTATAACGTTCTGATATAATTGATTTAAATAGTTCATAACTTGGAGGAGTTGCACCTTTTGTTTCTGTTGCTAAGCTAGCCCATATATTACAATAATCTAAAGCTTTCAAGGAATTATCTAAACTAACTAAAGATGCCATAGCTGTAAAGCTATCCCCCGCACCGCAAGTATCAACAACTTTTGCCTGTCTTGGTGGATAAATTATGCCGTTATATTTACAGCCTCTGCTACCTAAAGTAGTAATACTTTCTGATCTCAAGTTATAAAATTGCTCTTCATCTTCATTTAAAATAAATAATGAGCAATTTTCGAATTTTTTTAATTTAAGGTCTTTCTTTCCACCCCAATCAGAAAGCTGAGTATTTACTATACAAGGCTTCTTTTTACTTCTACAAAGCTTAATTGTAGAAATAGTTAAATTTTCAGATAAAAAACCTCCTCTATAATCACTTAGAATAACCGAATCATATTCATCAATTATTCTTACTAATTCACTTAAAATTCTATTTTCATCATCTTTACTTAAAACTAAAATACTTCCACGATTTACCTGAAGATGCTTATAGCTATTGCCCTTGCGGCTTACGTAAAATCTACTTTTTATATTATGCTGTCTATCTAGATTAAAGTATTTTACGTTATTTTCTTTTAATGTGTCCGCTATAGTAGAATCATTAAATGCAGTAAAGAAGCAAACCTCCCGCTCTAAAGCTCTTAAGTTCATTACAAGATTTCCTGCTCCTCCAAGCTGCTTTTTTTTAGAAACATATTCAGCCTTGAGAGTTGGTGACTCTAGTGAAAGACCAACTGCTCTCGTATACAAATATTCATCTGAGATTAAATCTCCTATTACTAAAACTTTTTTACGATTTAACATTTTCTCTAACCTTTTCTATAACTTTAGTTGTGGAGTATGTAACTTTATCAAATAAAGGAGCGACTTTAATTTGAATATGATCTGGAATATTATCTCTTTTTCTTATCTCTTCTGCTGTAAACTCACCACCTTTAACAACTATATCTGGATTAATATCATTTATTATATCTTCAGTTTTAATATTATCAAAAATTACTACCTCATCTACTACAGATAAGGAAGAAAGAATATTTTTTCTATCGCTTTCATTAGTTACTGGTCTTTCTGGACCTTTTAATTCTTTAGTAGCCCTATCTGAATTTATACCAACAACTAATTTGTCTCCTAAACTCTTAGCAAAATTTAAAACTTCAATATGACCTAAATGTAACAAGTCAAAAATACCATTAGTAAAAACTACCGTTTCAGGCTTATGATCTGATATTTTTTCAACTCGTTTTACATGTCTTCCTTCACCAAAAGGTGTATCAAGCCACTGCTCTAAAATTTCCTTAGCATTTCTTGTAGTAGATATCCAACTACCTAAACACAATACATTAGAATTATTATGCTCTCTACATTTTGGAGCAGAATCTAAATTATGAACTAATGCCGCTCTTACATTTTTAAATCTATTAGCTGCTATACTCATTCCTACCCCTGTTCCGCAAATAAGAATGCCCTTTTCTATGTCTCCGTTATGTACTATAGAACTAAGTTGATTCGCGTAATCAACATAATCTACGCTATCAACATCACTATAAGGCCCTATATCGATAGGATTATAACCTGCCTCTTTGAGTATACTTTTCAACTCACGCTTTAACACTACACCGTTATGATCACTAGCTAAAACTATATTTTTGTCTATCGTTTTCAACACTATATTTTATATAACTATTTGCATTTATCAACCACATCTCTTATATATTATATTGATGTCTTTAAGTAGCGATAAAATTAGAGAGCTATATGAAAAATTTGTAAAGGTAAATTATACAAATGAATATAAGAACAGGTACGTACCTTTACCTTTAGAAAAAAATAATAAGAAGTGGAAATGGGAAGGTAAAGATTTTCCTAGAGTTATATCATTGTTAGAATTTGAATCCTATATCGAAAAATATAACTTTCAAATTGAAAAGCTTCTTCTTTTTAATGGTGAACAGGATCCGGAAATTGAATATTTAAAAGGTAGATATAAAAGCTATCTAAATGTAAATTATGAAGATAATGAAGAAAAATACGATTTACATAACTTACAGTTAAAGCAAAATAATTTTGATTTTTGCATTTTATCACAGACGCTAGAGCATGTATATAATCCCTCTCTTTGTCTTAAAAATATAAAAAAGTATCTAGCAGATAGTGGTTATCTTTATATTAATGTACCAGCTTGTAACGCACCACACAGTGAACCATTTCACTACTATATAGGCTATACACCTATGGGATTGGCTGCCCTAGCTGAAGAAAATGGTTATAAGGTAAAAGAAATAGGTCAATGGGGAAATGAAGAATATTTAGTTAAACTTTGGACAAGAAATCCAGGGTGGAGTGAATATAGACAGCTTGAAACCCCAGGTGTAAATGAAATAGAAAATCCAGTAATAACATGGGCACTTTTACAAAAATAGGCTTACTATGTTTAGATGATCAAGAAGAAGTTGGTCATATAAATTTTGATAATTTTAGAAAAGCTTTAAAAAATTATTTTAAAGATAGTAGCTTTATCGATATAATTTCGAAAGAACAACTACCTGAAATTGATTTACTTATTATAGTAGATGAACATTTCATACCACATGTAAATGTATGGAAAAATGATGACTTTATTAATACGCTAAATGAACTTAATTTAAAAGTTTTACTATTCAATATAGAAAAAATATTTAGTAGCCAATTTCCATGGAATGCAGATCACCAAAGGAAGGTTGAAACCATCAATAACTTGACACAATTATTTGGTGATTTAAAAGATCGTAAAATAAAAGGTGCTATTTTAAATAAACATGGCCTTTTATCTAAAAGTCAAAAATTAAAGGTAGAGAATACAGAAAAGAAAAATAGTATAGTTTTTTTAGGACAAGCAGAAGGTCCTCAGTATCATAGAAGACAGCAAATCTTAAATTATATAAGCAGTAGATCTACTAAAATTCCTCTAGAAATAAAAGTAACTAATAGAAAACTAACCTATCAAGAATATTTAGAAATTTTATCAAGTTATAAATACGTTCTTAACCCGCTAGGGTGTGGTGATTTTATAAATTTAAGATTTTATGAAGCTTTGGAGTTAGGTTGTATACCTATCCAGCAAGTAACACCAGAAATGCTAGAAGCTTATAGTAAGGAGCTTAAATATAGTATTAATTTTATTCACCCTGAAGATATAAATCTCAAAAAAGAATACAAATATATGGATTACTACTTAGAAGATTATTTTGAAGAATTAAACCTAGAAAGTATATTGAATTCCTAGAATATTATAATAATATATATTATATGATTATTGATCAACAAGTTTATAATGGAGACTTAATTCACGAGCGTTTTGCTTATAAGTTCTTTCGGAAAGAAGTATCACCCTTTGGTAATATTGTAGCTTTTAGAGCTCCTATGTATGTTAGTGACAACCTTATCGATTTAGAAGATACTCTAGCTAAAGATTTTATTCACTCTGACGACTCTATTAATTTTTGCTGGGAGATACCTAATCTCTGTCCTCTAGGAGCTGTAGCTTTTCAACGGCTATTCAATACTACTATTGCATCGATGGTAGGTCAATCGATTAATAAAAGTATATCTATGGATGGTGATGATATTATGGTAAATGATACGTTTATTGGAAGTGATGATAAAAAATATGACCGCGGTAAAGTTAGTGTTTCTATTACCTATAGTAAAGATAACGTAGCGCTTGGTCATACTGGTATTAATATTAATGCTGGAAAGAAAGCTCCTGGATTTGCTTATTCTTCAAATTTAGACGATTTACAAGTTCAAAACGTTATGGAGGCTGTTATCAGTGCCTTTAATAGCGAAGTAAAAGATCAGTGGATAGCAACTACTAAAATTATTGTATGAAAAGAGCTCTTATAACAGGTATTAATGGACAAGATGGTTCGTATTTAGCAGAATTTCTTTTAGAGAAAGGCTACCAAGTATACGGAACAGTAAAGCGAAATTCAGTTTCTGAAAATCAAACTGCAAGATTAGATAAAATATTTCCTAAAATAGTAGATAATTTAATATATGCAGATCTTAGTGATCTTTCTTCTCTTTTAAATGCAATTCATATATCTAGACCTAATGAAATTTATAATCTTGCTGCACAATCGCATGTGAGAATTAGCTTTGATCAACCGGTTTATACTGCGCTTACTACAGGAGTGGGTACGTTAAATTTACTTGAAGCTGCGAGAATTTATGATCCATCGGTAAAAATCTATCAGGCATCTTCATCAGAGATGTTTGGTAACAATATAGATGAGGATGGTTTTCAAAGAGAGACTACTCCAATGAGTCCAGTTTCACCGTACGGTTGTTCAAAAGTATTTTCTTATAATATATGCAGAAACTATAGAAAGTCTTATAACATGCATGTATCAAATGGAATTTTATTCAATCATGAATCACCAAGAAGAGGAAGTAACTTTGTTACTTCAAAAGTAGTTAAGACTGCAGTACAAATTAAGAAAGGTCTAGCTACAGAACTTAGATTGGGTAATTTAGATGCTGCAAGGGATTGGGGTCATGCTAAAGACTATGTTGAAGCTATGTGGCAAATACTACAACAAGATACTCCCGACGACTATGTTTGCGCTACAGGTATATCGCATACTGTCGGCGATTTAGTTAATTATACCTTCAAAAAGTTAGATCTAGATCCAACACAGTACATAAAAACTGATGCAAAATATTTTAGACCTGAAGAGCTTGATGTTCTCAAAGGTGATAGCTCAAAGCTAAGAGACAGAGTAGGATGGGAACCTAAATATTCTTTTGAAGATCTAATTGATGAAATGATTGAATATTGGGATGAGAGAATATAGTGATTATTCCTGAACTATATGGAGGGTTAGGAAATAATCTCTTTCAAATAGCAGCTGCTTATGCTATAGCTAAAGAATTAAATTCTTTTGTAGCTATAAATTATAAAAAGCATTGTAACCCTTGCTTCTTTCATCCTACTAAATATAAAAATAATATTTTTAAAAATATAGTAAGTACAGATTTAACGTTTTCAGAAACCTATAACGAGCCTACTTTTACTTATTCAAAAATACCCGTTAAAAATAACATAATACTAAATGGTTATTTTCAAAGCTATAATTACTTTAAAAAATATCATAAAGAAGTTAAAAGTTTATTTAACTTTCCTAGATTAAGAAAAGTTAGAATAGATAGAGCTATTGCAAATATTGATGGTCAATTTATAATAAATCATATTAGACGAGGTGACTACAAGGATAATAACGTATACTCGTTTATTTCAAAAGATTACTATAAGCAAGCTCAGGATTATATTCAAAGTAAAACAAAGACAAAATTAACAAATATTTTGGTAACTGATGATAAAGAAGCAGTTAGAAAAGAATTTGATAATGATCTAATTATTGAAACTCGAGATGAAATAGAAGACTTATACCTACTAACTAGAGGTAAATATTTCGTTGGGTGTAATAGTACCTTTTCTTGGTGGGGAAGTTTTTTAAGTAATCATAAAATAGACATTTTTCCAAAAAAATGGTTTAATAAAGGAGGTGAGCTACTAAAATCAAAAGACATATATAGAGATAGTCTATTATGCATATAAATTATGAATTTTTTTCAATTACAAAATAAATTATTTTACTCTAAAAAAGATAATGCTGATTATTTAGATGCGGAAGGTGAACAAGCTTTTGTACCTTTCTTGTTTAATCGATGGCTTTCGTTTTATGATAAAAGTATGTCGATTTTTACTAATGAAACTTTAAATAAATTTAGTACTATATTTGAAGATAAGCAGAGAGTGTATAGGCTATACTACTATCTTATTCCTAGGCTTAAGTGGAAAAAGATATCTTATATTAAGAAAGTTAAGAAAGAAAAAGATGAAGATCTTAATTTAGAAATAATGGCTAAAAATAAAAATATATCAGTACGAGAACTTAAACAGTATATTGAAGATTATGAGTAAAGCATTAGTTACCGGTGGTTGTGGATTTATTGGATCTAACTTAGTTGATAGATTAATTAATTTATTTGATGAGATAGTTGTTATTGATAATTTATCTAGCGAAACAAATGAAAAATTTTATTATGCTAAAAATAAAAAGGTATCTTACTATAAAAGAGATATATGCGATTATGAAAATACACGTATCTTGTATGATGGAGTAGATGTTGTTTTTCACCTTGCAGCAGAATCGAGAATACAACCAACTTTAAAAAATCCTATTTTAGCCGCTAAGACTAATACTGTTGGTACTTGTACGGTATTACAGTGTTCAAATGAAGCAGGAGTTAAACGTGTTATATATAGTTCAACATCTTCTGGGTATGGATTAAAGAACAGTATACCGCTTGATGAAGAAATGGAAGATGATTGCTTAAACCCTTACTCTGTAACTAAAGTAGCTGGAGAAAAATTATGCAAAATGTATTATGATATATATGGTTTAGAAACTATAGTATTTAGATATTTTAACGTTTACGGAGAACGTCACCCAATTAAAGGTCAATACGCGCCTGTCATTGGTATTTTTATTAGACAAAAGAATGACGGGGAGCAGCTTACTGTAGTTGGAGATGGAGAAAAGACTAGAGACTTTACCCATGTTTATGATATTGTAGAGGGTAATATTTTAGCTGCTGATTTAAAAAATAAAAAACCAGTAGGTCAATTAATAAATTTGGGTACTGGTACTAATCATAGTATACTTAAAGTTGCTGAATTAGTAGGAGGGGATATAACCTTTATTCCTGCTAGATTAGGTGAAGCACAAGATACAAAAGCTAATAATAGCAAAGCTAAAAAATTATTAGGTTGGGAACCTAAGGTTAAATTAGAGGATTGGATAAAAGCTAATAACTAAGTAAATAGCTGTATGGCAATGGCAAGTATAGACAATCTGGCACCTACTAGAAGTCTTATTGATTTAACTCAAAAAGATAAAGGTGATTTCGGTTTAGATGATTATGATCTAGATTTTATTTTTGATGATATTCTACTAGTAGAATATGTCGATGAAACTGATGAGGGGGATGAAGTTATTAGAAATGGAATTGTAGTACCTACAAATGCTCTTACTAAAGCATGGCGAAAGGGTAGGATTATCTTAGCAGGACCAGAAACCAAATATGCAAAAGAAGGAGACATTGTTATCTTTCCTAATAATATGGGAGTAAGTATTTCTAATATATCAGTTGCTGGTAAAAAGAAAGTAGAAAAGGGAATCTTTCTTAACGAAGAAAGAATGTTTGGTATTTGTAAACGCAAAGATGATAGTACAGAGAGCAGCTCTTAATTCTATATTACTAAATAACGTAGTAGATATTAGATTTGCAAGGAGAACCCCGAAGCCTGGGTTTCCCCCTACACGAAGGATGCTATGTACTAAATCAACAGAACTTTTAAATTCAACTAACGGTAGAATCACTCTTAACTATAAACCTCCTAAAGGAGCTCCACAAACAAATGTCGTAGAGCAAAATTTAATTATAGTTTGGGATATTTTAATGCAGTCATTTAGAACCATTAGTGCTGACCAAGTTAATCTTATTGAGCAATGGCCAGCTAATGATGATTTTTGGGTACATTTTAATGAGAGTGTATATCCGATGTCAGCGGATCAAAAGTTAGAATTTTTAAAATCATGAATTTTAATTTAGAAAAAGTCACTCAATCATTAAAGCCTCTGCTTTTATCTAACGTAGAGATACGAACAGATAAAAAATTGCTTAAGAGAGGTCGATTGAAGCTTTTTCAAATTAAACAATATAATGTTTTCTTAACATTAGAATATGAAGGTAAAACAAAAAACTTAGAATTACCTTACCCCTTTAGAATTGAACCTAGAGAAGATAGTCTCGTGTTTAATTATGAACTTAGTGCATTTATACCAGATAGAAATTCAATTTTTGTAAAATGCATGGATAGCAGTTCAAAATCTAAGCTTTACGATAATCTATTATACTTCTTGATTACAGATTAGACTATAGTATAATAAGGCGTGATTGCCGGTCTTCTAAATAGCTTTCCTCAAGGATATGATCCTAATCCGCAACAAGTAAAGCTTCTTAAAAATATAGATCAAGCATTTGAAGATGGTCATAAATTTGTAGTTTGTAATGCTCCTACCGGTTCAGGTAAATCGTTTATATCAAAAACTATAGGTAATATAGCTAATCAATGCTCTAAAGAATATAGATCTACGGTAACTAGTTATTTAGCGTATAAACGAACACAGGGAGGAGGCTATACGTATGAAGACGAATGCTTAGAGGAGAAGCCCTTTGGCTGCACAGCCTTAACTATTACTAAGGCTTTACAAGATCAATATAAAGATCTATTTAATGATATAGAAGTTTTAAAGGGTAAGTCTAACTATCAATGCTCTGTAGATGAAAGCTTTAATGTTGAAGTAGCTCCTTGTTTGCATTTACCTAAGATAAGAGAGGAATGTTGGAATAATAGAACTTGTCCATATTATGAGCAACGTAACGTAGCTCTTACATCACGGTTTAATACTTTAAATTATAATATGTTCTTCTCGTTACCTGAACATCTAAAAAGAAGACAGTATTTAATTTGCGATGAAGCCTCTGAGCTAGAAGATCAATTAGTTAAAGAGTTTTCTTGTAATATAAATTTTGATTTTTTAAAGAGATCAGATATTGAAATAAGACCGCTTTATACTAAAGGTAATAATGTAGCTAAGTGGATTAGCATATTGACTCTTGACTTAAAAGAAAGAATAGATTGGCTCAAAGAAGTTATAACTACTACTTCTAAAGTTAAGCAAAAATATTTAATAGAGAAGAAAAGAGAGCTTATTAGTTTAAATAACTTACATTCGAAACTTTCTCTAATTATAGAGACCTGGCATGATAGCGAATACGTATACGACAAAGATTCAAAAGGTATTACTTTTATGCCCCTTAAAGTAGATAAACTATCTAATTATCTTTTTAAATATGCTGATAAAGTAATATTAATGTCTGCTACTATTATTGATCCTTCTAATTTTTGTAAAACGCTTGGAATTAAAAAGTTTAAGTATGTTGAAGCGGAGTCTTCCTTTGACTCGCAAAAAGCTCCTATATATTGCAATACTAAAGTAAAATTAAATTATTATAATATGGATAAGAATCTGCCTAAAATAGTAAAGCAGATAGATGAAATTTGCAAATTTCATGAAAATGATAAGGGTATTATTCATTCTAGAAATAAAAATATTACAACGTTTATAGCTGATAGATTATCAGGTAGAAGATTCTTAGCGCGTGAACCTGGTGTACGTAACGAAGAAATACTGGAACAGCACGTAAACAGTAAAGATGCAACAGTACTTATATCACCTTCTATGTCTTATGGAGTAGATTTAAGAGATGATTTAGCTAGATTTCAAATTATTATTAAAGCTCCTTATCTACCTACAAAAGATAAACGAATAGAAAAAATGATGAAAGATGATTTTATATGGTATGAGAATAAAATGCTTTGTTCTCTTATACAGTCATGCGGTCGAGGAGTAAGGTCTCATAAAGATTTTTGTACTACGTATATTTTAGATGCAGCTATAGTAGAAAGTGTTATTAAAAATAGTCATAAGTTGCCAAAATACTTTATAGATAGGTTTTGCTAATAAATATATATATTGAAGAATAGAGCTTTTCATTTTGAGATTAAGGATCTTCTAACGCAGTTTGTAGCAGCGTTTGATGATACAGTTATTTCACGTTTCGATAGAAACAGAAACCCTAAGCAGGATATTGAAGTACGTTATGTATTCGCTCCTAAGCAAAGGGTAATGTATGATATTGTTAATAGAGCGCAAAATTTAACTTTACCTGTTGTAGCAGTTAACTTAGCTAGTGTAACGAGAGATGAATCTCGTGTTTTTAATAAACTTACACCCACTTTTGTTCCTGGTAGTTTAACTGATGCTCCTGAGAAGTCATCTAAATTTCTAATGCCTGTTCCAGTTAATTTAGAAGTTAATATGTCAATAATGACTAGGTACATGGCAGATGCAGATCAGATAGTATCTAACTTTGCTCCATATAATAATCCTTATATTATATTATCTTGGAGAGTACCTCGAGATTTTGGAGCTGAATATGATCAAGAAATACGATCCGAGGTATTATGGTCAGGTAGTCTTAATTATAATGCGCCTACTGATACAACATATTCAGATAAATTTAGAGTAGTAATAGATACCTCTTTTACTATTAAGGGGTGGTTATTTCCAGAGCAAAAAGATACTGTTGGTACTATATATGAAGTTAATAATAACTTTATAAATGTTGATTTAAGAAATAGATTATATAACCCTCTAGATGAAACTGTTGAATTTTTATCTTATGAGCAACAAGGTTATTCAGCTTTATCAGGTTACAACGATTCAGTACCAACAAACTACTCAGAATTAGCTGCAATATCAGCCATTCCGGAGTTTACTAATATCTTTTATTCAACGACGGGTTCTATCTTCCCCATAAGAGGTAATACAGGAGCGTTAAGCAGTAGAGATAATGATTATATTTTATATGGTAAAAGATTTAGTTATAATAATAATTGGTATCTATCTTCAAATGTAGATGATTTCTTTTCGAACTATCAAGAAATCACTTCTGCTGTAAGCCCAACAATTAGCGGTTATAAATTAGATAATCAAAAGTTTAGCGTGGGTAATGATAACATAGCTACTATACACCTACCTACTAGTACACTCTCTGCAGCCGGTAAATTTACATTTATTACATCTAACGAAGCAGGATGGGCATCATCATACGACGCGTTAAGTAGTGTACTTACCGTGTTAAAGTCTTAAAAGTCTTTAAGTATTTCTTTAACATCATGGATATGCTCGACATTTTCATAAGGGCATTCATGCATTACACCCGTAAAGTTGTAATCGAATATATAACTATCTATATGACCTTCAGGGTGTTCTATTGGCGGGGTAACGTTAATATGTTGATCGTAGCCAAAAATCTTAGGTGAAGTACCTACCCATACTACAGTAGAAGGCAGCCCCATTGCTGCAGCAGCATGTTGTAAAGATGAATCGATAAGTAGCCTCTTATCTGAATATCTTAATAAATTAAATAATTCCTTCTTAGCTACCGTTTTTTCATATCGTATTACATTTTTAAGTTGAGGATGAAAGTCGTAGCATACATGAATTATTAAATATTTTTCATGAAGCTGATTAACAATATCTTGAGCTACTTCAGGATGTATATCTCTTACCCAGGAGTAGGGATGCGGTTGATGATCTTTACCAGGTCCTCCAAAAGGCTGAAATATCATTATAGGTTTTGTTTTATTAATTTTAGCTAAACCTGGATCTATCGCATCTTTCTCTCTAATATTAAAATTTAAATTTAATTTACCCTTCTCTCTCTTTACACCAATCATTTTACACCAAGTATCAATTAAGTGTAGTTTTTTTGTTACATGTGCAGTTTCTCGATAGGGATCATGAGAAAATATCTCAACCTCTTTATTTAAAATAAAATCTCTATAAAAATAAGGTACATTACCTATTCTATAAACTCTTTCAACATCCTTATTACCTAAATAAACCTCTGGCCACGCGCATACTATAATAATTTTTTTATCGGGATATGTATTTTTATATGCACTTATAACTGCCGTACTAGCAACATGCTTACCAATGCCTCCTTCAATATGAAAAATAGTTGTAGCCATTGATATAGTTAATCAATAAAAGGCGGTATTGCAACTTACTACTGAGATAACATTAGGAAGGTGTTGCCACCACATACACATTTCCATACAACTCCTGCAACACCGGTATCTGCAGTAGGTAGAGCTGAAGCCATAAGATATAGCGTACAAGCATGTAACATGTTAGAGCTTACAGAATCCATGTATGAAGCTCCAGCGATTGCTGAACTACTATGAGTACATTTAACTGTATTACAACAACCACCGGCAATAAAGCTAGCATTTGCCCCGTCACATATAGTATTATTAAGACCACCTCCAACAGTTCCCAAAGTAGCATTAATTGAATTTTGTTTCCCTCCCCCTATGGCACCTGCATTAGACTTTACTTCATTTTGGTACCCACCAGCTATTGTAGAACATGCTGCGGTAGTATGATTGTCACAACCACCTCCTATAAATGACAATGTTCCACAGGCATCATTTTGTCTTCCTCCGCCTACTACATTAAAGTTAGATGATGCACTGTTACATTCCCCTCCTCCTATAACAATACAACTTCCACAACCAACATTACAATGTCCTCCACCTATAAAAGAAAAAGATTTCGTTGCATTACAACAACCTCCAGCAATAACTGCACATGTACTTGATCCTAAATTATTTTCAACCCCACCTAAAATACTAGAAGCAGTTCCTGATATTACATGCTCACTTCCTATATAAGCTGATCCTGTAGCTGCTATATTTCTACCAGAACTTAGATTACCTGAAGTAGTTATACCACCTACACCAGCAGATAAAAGTGAGGTACCTTCAATACTACTTGCTGTTAAATTAGTTGCTACCGAAATATTATTAGCAGATAAAGGGCTACTTCCAGCAGCTAAGCTTCCTGCAGTTAAAGTTAACCCTGCTGTAGTAATAGAAGCAAAGGCTGGGCTATCTCCTGTTGAAAGACCAAAACCAACAGTAGCTCCTCCAGCTCCTCCTAAAGTAACTACTCCTTGTTGGTTACCTGCTATATTAGTTGAACAAAAATACCTTGCATCTCCCTGTGCAGTTATACCCGAAAAAACACTACTTACTGAAGTTTGTCTAGTCTGGCCACATTGTACAAATGGTTGGGTCTCAAAACCCGATAGGTGAGTTGCTGCTGGAAGGTCTGAAATCTTTACGCCCATACATTTATTTATTTGATTTTCTCATTTTATCATGTAAAATATGTAAGTGAAAATTATTTTTGATCCGGAGTCACATACGTATACTCATAAGGATACAGGGGAAAAGTTCGTTTCGGTTACTACTCTACTAGGTAAATTTAAAAAACCGTTTGATAAAGATAGGCATTCTGCGAGAGTAGCAGAAAGAGAGGGTGTTCCTCAAGAAATGGTCTTAGAGCTTTGGGAGCAAGAAAAAAATAAAGCTTGTGATAGAGGTACTGCTATACATGAATTATTAGAAGAATATATTAAGTACGGCGAGACAGCAGATAATTATGGGTGGCTTTTTAAATCATATGATAAAGCAGTAGAGCGTCATATAGATAAATTTAAGGATGTTCTTAGTGAGAATTTAGTATATGACGAAACGTTTAAAGTATCAGGTACTGCTGATTTAATATACGAACATAAAGGTAATGAATTTACTCTAGGTGATTTTAAAACTAACAAAAAATTTAGATTTAGTTCTTCTTTTGGAGAAAGAATGTTAAAACCGTTAGATCATTTTCAAGTATGTGAGTTTAATACATACGCTTTACAGCTATCAATGTATGCTTATATGTATGAAAAGCTTTCTGGAAAAAAATGTAGAAAGTGTATCATTTTTTACTTAAATGATGATAGATTTTCTGGCTACCATGTAAATTATTTAAAATCAGATGTAGAAAAATTATTTAAATACTATAAATTATCACAAGTTTAATAAATACTTTTTATGGCTAAGAATTTAAATAAGAGTTTCGATGAAACTATAGAAAAGCTGTACGACACTTTATACGAAGTTAAGGAGGTATTAGATAAAGCTGAGGATGGAGAGTTAGAGCAAATGGCTGATATATTAATTGAGAGTGTTGAAGAAGCTCTTACTGTAAATGAAGTTAATATCGAAGCTATAAAAGAACATATAGATAGTTTAAATGATTTAGAATAATACTGGAAGTAGGTAATATTCATATTATAATAATTATATGAGGATTGAAACCGAGCTGAAATATGACTTCGATGATGTCTTAATCAGGCCAAAAAGATCTACGTTAACGTCACGAAAAGAGGTCGACCTAACTAGAACATTTAAATTTAAATACGGTGGTTCATACCATGGTATACCGGTTATGGCTGCTAACATGGATGGTGTTGGTACGTTAGAAGTAGGAAGAACTTTAAGAGATTTAGATCTCTTTACTTGTTACAAGAAGGATATTGATGAAAAGGATCTTATTGAAGAGCTTCAAGATAATCAAGGTAAACATGTAGCTGTAACAGTAGGTAGAAACGAGTTTGATTATGAGAGATTAGCTCGTATTAATAAGAAAGCTTTAGTACGTAATATTTGTATTGATGTAGCAAATGGTTATACACAAGCTCTTGTTGACTTTATAAAGGTAGTAAGAAGAACGTTCCCTAAATGTAATATTATTGCGGGTAATGTTGTAACGGGTGAAATGGTAGAAGAGTTGCTTTTAGCTGGAGCAGATATTATTAAAGTTGGTATTGGGTCAGGAAGTGTTTGTACTACCCGGATAAAGACAGGAGTTGGTTATCCTCAGTTTAGTTGCATTGCCGAATGCGCTGACGCTGCTCATGGATTAGATGGTCATATCATAGCTGATGGCGGCTGTACTACCCCGGGTGATGTAGCTAAAGCGTTTGGTGCTGGTGCTGATTTTGTAATGCTTGGGTCGATGTTAGCTGGTTCAACAGAAGGAGGAGGTGAAAAGATTACTATCGATGATAAAGAGTATGTAGAGTTCTATGGAATGAGTAGTAAGAAGGCTAACGAGAAACATAACGGAGGCTTAAAGGACTATAGAACTTCAGAAGGACGTAGAGTTGTTCTGCCATACAAAGGACCTATGCGTTATATTGTTCAAGATATTTTAGGCGGGATAAGAAGTACATGTACGTATGTTGGAGCTGCTAAGCTAAAGCACTTAAGTAAGTGCGCTACGTTTGTTAGATGTACTAAAACTCATAGTAAAATTTATGAGTCTAATACTTTAGAAATATAAAATGTCTGAACCAAAAGTCTTAGTAGCTGTACCTACCTATGGTCGACCTTCTTATTTACCTAGATTAATAGCTAGCTTTAAAAAAATAAATTATAATAATAAAAAATTACTAATCATTAATGATGATAATAGAGTAAAGTATAAGCTTGACAAGCCTGATGCAGAAATTGATATTTGTAATTTAGATTTACACTTAAATTTATCTGTTAAGCGTAATTTATTTGCATCGTGGGATTGGGATATTTATATGCCTTTGGATGATGATGATATGTTTCTACCAGAGAGGATTAATAATCATGTAAGAAAGTATGAAGCTCATCCAGACATAGTATGTTACAGAAATGAAGCAGCTTATTATTTTGGAGAGAATAGAGCTTACATTACTGACTATACTTCGTTTACAAATCATAGTTTAAAAAGGCAGGGGTGGTTTGAAAGTTTGGGATACACGTCTTTTGAAAGAAGTAACTTTGATGATCAGAGCATTCACCATAATATAGTTAACAGATGTGAATGTTTAATAGAAGCTGATTATTTAAATTTAGATTTTATATACTGGTGGGGAAATACAGATGATGAGACAAAGTATAGAAATACCTTTAATAGCGACATTATGAAAAATGAAACTGTTGAACTAGCTTCTCAAAAAGATTATATAGGCAAGATTAACAAACAAGGTTATATAACTTTAAAGCCAGATTACGATTGCTATAATAAAATTACAGATATAATAAAGAGATTGAATGTATATAGAAGAACTGAACATAATATACATCTTAATCAAACTACAGCGAGCGAAAAAATAAAAGTAAATTTTTAATATGAATATAATAATACTAGGCAAAGGTTATGTTGGTAATCACCTGTTTAATACTCTAAGTGAGCACTCCGGTAGATATGGAGAGCGTCCTAACGTCCAAATTTTCTCAAAAGAAGAATTAGATTATACAGATGAAACTTCTTTAATGGAAGAAATTAACGTAATAGATGATACTTACATTATAAACTGCTCCGGCTTTACTGGTAGACCTAATGTAGATGAAGGTGAAAACAAGAAAGAAGAATGCTGGAAATATAATGTACAGGTACCTCTTAATTTAAATAAGGTTTGTAATGAGACGGGTGCAGAGATTATTCATATTACTTCTGGTTGTATTTATACAGGGTATGAGAAAGAATGGGAAGAAGATGATACTCCTAATTTTGGAATTTATAGTAACGAAGCCTCTTTTTATTCTAAAAGTAAACATGCTTTCGAAACGCTAAGCGATACAGGTTTGCATTTGAGAATAAGAATGCCTTTTTGCGATACAATGCATGAACGGTCAGTGTTAACTAAAATATACAATTATGATAATTTAGTTGATACAATAAATTCTAAAACTTATATACCTGAACTTTGTAATTTTATACAACATTATATTAAAGAAGGTTACAAGGGTTATGAAACTATTCATTTTGTAAACAAGGAGCCTATATCAACAAAAGAAATAGTAGAAAAAATGAAAGCGGCTGGTATTGAAAATCCTAACTGGAAATGGAAAGAAATGGACCAATTAGGAATGAAAGCTAACAGATCAAATTGCATACTAGATACTACTAGACTAGAGCAACAATATAATTTTAATATTAGTTCTGAGTATACTGCATTAGATAGAGCCCTTGAAAAAATGACTTCCTAGATTAATATATTATATGCACAAAGAAGGTTTATTGGGTTTTACCGCAGGTAATTTTGATTTATTACACCCGGGATATATTAGATGCTTTAGAGAGGCTAAGCGTCATTGTGATAAGTTTATAGTTTTTTTGCAGAAAGATCCCTCCTTGCATAGAAAGAGTAAATATAAACCAGTTATATCTCTCTACAATCGTTATGAAGCGTTAATGGCTATAAAATATATTGACGATGTCTATACATATCAAACTGAAGAAGAGTTAGTTAATCTAATTAAATTCTGGAAACCTGATATTAGAATACTGGGCGAAGATTATATTGAAAAGGAATCTTTTACAGGAGATGATTTACCCCCTAAAGTAATTTATACTACACGGTCGCATGAATGGTCGACCACTAAATTAAAAGATCTTATTACGTTACAAACAATTAAACAAAATCCAGATATAATAAAGAAAAAATGAGTACGTACTTAGTTACTGGGGGTTGTGGATTTATAGGCTCTTATGTAGTAAAGGAGCTTTTAAAACTATCTGATACAGAGAAAATTTATCAGATAGATAAGATGGGTATAGGCTCTAGTAAAGAAAATTTAATAACTGATGATCCAAGGGTACAAAATTACTGTTTTGATTTAGCTAATACTAATCATTGGAAGTTAAACATGTCTAACTCTATACAATTTATAGATAGAGACGTTGATTATGTTTTACACTTAGCAGCTGAATCACATGTAGATAGATCTATTGAAGGTCCCTTAGCATTTATTGATAGTAATGTTAGAGGTACAGCAAATGTTCTAGAATTTGTAAAAGAGATGAAATCGAGAATGGTGCATGTCTCAACTGATGAGGTATACGGTCATCTTACTGAAGACGATTCACCATTTTTAGAAACGCACCCGCTACAGCCTCGTTCTCCATATGCAGCTTCTAAAGCTAGCTCTGATCTAGTAGTTCAATCATATATACATACATACGGTATTAACGCTTCAATTACAAGGTGCTGTAATAATTACGGGCCCCGACAGCATGAAGAAAAACTAATACCTACTGTTATTAAATCGATTATAGAAGGTAAAAATATTCCTGTTTATGGGAAGGGAGATAATATTCGCGAATGGATCCATGCAGAAGATCATGCTAAAGCTATTATAGAAATAGCACATACTGTTGAAGATGTAAAAGAAATATACAATATTGAAGGATCTAGATCAGTGCGTAATATTGATTTAGTTAATGAAATAATTTCAACGCTTATAGAGAAATATCCTCAGTATAGTAGAGAAGGTGAATATATTGAATTCGTAAAGGATAGATTAGGTCATGATTTTAGATACGATTTAGATACTATTCATCCTAAGCTACAAAGCGTAGTCGATCAAAAAAAATTCAACTTAGAGAAGACTGTAGAATATTATGTTAAAGGCTATCAAGCTTGAATTTAGCTAACTTTAAAAAATTTAACTAACATCTCTTCTTCTGTCATTTGCGTCTCTACAGTATCATTATCAACCTCCTCAGTATCACTATAGTAGCTGCTATATATATCATCTTCTTCTTTACTATAATCGAAAGCGGATGAAGTAACTATTGTAGTTTCAAACCTACTCTTAATATCACCAATAATAATATGCTTTAAATGCTTTGCATCTGTTTCTTTTTCTGCCCTCTTTAAAAAATCTTTGATATCTTCTATCTTAAACTTTCCCTTCAACGCGTCAAAAGGATCTTCAAAAGTAGCCCATATGTAAGGAGCCAGGTATTTTGATGTAATTAATGCGCAATCTCTAATAACATAATAGGCAGATTTATTATTAATATCCACGCCAATATCGGGTTTTTTATAAGCTCTAAGAGCGGGTTCCTTTAGTTTCGCTTGTTTTTCCTTACTATTGGCTAGAATTATTTCTTCAAACATATAAATATTTATTTAAAATAATAGGAACTACGATATAATATGAGTGTGAAGAAGAGATTTCCCAAGAAACCTTTCGAATTCGGTAGATATATTATCGAATATAGAGAGAGTCGAGACGCTGTCTTGCGGTTTCTAAAGGAACGTCTCGATACTTTCGATGAAGCTAAGATTGCAAGAGATAAATTGCTTAGTCAAGGCTGCACAGAACCGGTTATTAAAAAAGTAGGATGATATTATTAGAACCTTCAAAGGGAATAAAGCAAGAAACTAAACTAGATTTTAAATTATTAGAAACTTTACTTACTACTATACTTGAGTATAATCATAAGAAAAAAATCTATCTAAAAGTAAAAGTACATAAAAGTAGAATACCTGGTACTTCGTATGTTCATCAAAAAACTAAGCGTAACTATTTGATTGGCTTAGATACTAGCAATACTAAAAAAAGATATTTAATTAGCTCTCTACTACATGAAATACGTCATTGTCTACAGTTTAATCTCTTTGGTTTTTGGAATCACGCGGTTCAATTTAAAAGCTGGAAAGAGTATTATACTTCTAGAGAAGAAGTAGATGCTAGAAAAATGGAACGGCTAACTACTCAATTAATTAAAATTTATGATTCTTCTACTAAGTTAAATGATACGTTCAGAGATCTTGAACTTAGTAGAATGCGTTAGGAACTCTGATATAATAAAAGAGTAACAAGATAAAACAAACAAACAAACAATAAAATAAAATGGGATTCTTCACAGAAATCGAATCGTTAGAGCAAGTACCTCAATTTGAGGTTAGTAAAGAGCCGGTCTTTGATCGGAATAGTAATAGTATTCCTGGAGCGTTTTCGCTACGGCGTACCGATACAGGTCATCATCTAGGTATGGTGGGTGAGAGTTATCGACCTATTCAAATGGAGGAAATGGTTGATGTTATTAATAAGGCGTCAAAGAAAATTGGCGATATTAACCATGTAGGCTATACTGAGTCGAAAAATGGTAAAAAATGCGTTATTCAATCTAAACTACCTGAGCCTATTAATGTAGATGGTGATAAGGTTAATCCTTATTTTTATACCGTGATTGATCATTCCGGTATGGGATCTAATAAAGTTGTCCCTTCTACTATTCGCATTTCATGTGATAATGCTTTTCACCTTATTAAAAGCTCCGGAGATAATCGCGCTCATCACGCTAGTACCTTTGATGATAGAGTAAAATCTATGATTGATAGTATTATTACCTCAGTAGAGTCTGCTAAAAACTTTGAAGGTATTATGAAAAATCTTAAAGGACTTAAGTTTTCGAGAAACGAGATGGTAAAGCTTACGCAAAAATTAATTCCTGTTGAAGCGGAAGAGTCTACACGACGCGTTAATAAGCGTGAAAGAATCGTAGAGCTTTTTGAAAGTGGTAGAGGTAATTGCGGAGAAACAAGATGGGATGCATTGAATGCTCTTACTGAATATGAAACTCATAACGGAAAGCAGTCCGCTGCTAAGTTTATCCGCAATATGACTAACTCTAATCTTTCGCGGAAAGGACTTACACTACTTACTGCCGCTTAATGATACAAGTTCATAGAGTATATCTCCCGTCGCCTATAGAACCAGGCGACGGGATACTCGCCGACGCTACTTGGAGTTTAAATAATAATGAGGAGCCTGTAGTTGATAATCTAAAGGTATACTTTATATTAGATAGTAATGTTGGTGAAAATGTATCAAATGAGATTGAATTGAATATATATCTATGGCTAGCGAGAATGGCATTAGAAGAGATTAAAACCTTTGTATTAAATGGAAGCGAATATTGAAAATTATATTTTTAGGTTAGATTCAATTGATAAACGAATCTTAGTTTATGAACGTGATGATATGAATGAAGCTTATAGCTTTATTGATATTGATAATGAAAATATTTCAGAAAAAGATTTTCATTATGAAATTAGTGACTGGTACATGCAATTTATAAACAGATGAAAAGAAAAAATACTACAGTAAAAGAACGAAAAGTTAAAAGGCGCCCGGGCTGCCCTTCTAAAAAGAAAAGCTCTAATAATAAAAACAGCAAGTGCTATAAAAAGAAGTATAGGGGCCAAGGTAAAACTAGAAAGTAATGCCTAAGTGTTTAGTATTTAGCACAGTTACAGACAAAGATAAACGAGCTGTAGCTTTTAAGTATTGGATAAATGTTGAGAAAGACTATAGAACTGCTTTAGCGTATACAGGATTTGATTATGATAGAGAGGAGGAGTTAGATGGTATTTCAAACTATTTTTTCAACTCTTCTGATAAATGTAATATAAAAAATTTCTTAACATTCTATAACTATTTTAAAGATGAAAGTAAACATCAATACGATTATTATTTTCTAGTTAACAGTAACTTGCTCTTCCCCAATTATTTTTTACGCGATTATTTTAAAGAGTTAGCAATTATTAAAGCTGACATAAGTACTCCAGCCTTTGAAAAAGGTAGTAAGCATAAAAAACTTACTCAGCGGACTAATTGTAGAACGTTTGAAATTAATTCCTGTAGCGATGAAGTAGTATGTTTGTCTAAACGCGCAGTTAAAAAGTTAATATCCTTAGACAAAAAAGTAAAATTTAACTCGAAAACATTTGATGGCTTATCATTCATGGCAATAAATTTTACTCCCATTAAATATGTTTAATGGGTAGATTTTTTAATTTTAAAGGTTTAAGTGGAATAAGAGTTTCTTTCGATCCGGAAGTAGTAGATGGTAATCAACTACTAACTTATAATTTTAGCTTAACGGGTAATCAGTTTAACGAGCCTAATCCCGTTTACCTTTCTGCGGGTAATGACTTATCTTTGCTTAGAAATGATTCTAATTTTATTACTGCTAATCAAGCAGATGACAAATATTTAGAAAAATCTGGAGGTACAATTACCGGTAATTTAAAAGTACAAGATACTTTTGCTATAGAACGAGAAGGTCACCGTATAGAACAAAAAAGTTTCGTTACTCAAAATATTGGTACTACAACTACTAAAGTTGCAGTATTTAGTAGAACAAATTTAAAGTTAGTAAAGTACCTTCTTACAATTTTTAGCGATTCAGGTTCTACCTCTTGTGAAGTTTTAGTCTCTCATAACGGAACATCTGTATCTGGAACCGTTTACGGTATAGTTGATGCTCAAAATAATAGTGAATTAGACGATATTAGTATATCACTTTCGAATGACGAAGTATTTTTAAATATATCATCAACAGATGAAGAAAGAACTGCTATAATTAAAGGAGAAGCTATATATTCTTAATGTTTCGAAATAAATATATACAGAATGTTAGCTACTCAAGAAGTTGATTTATCAGAAATTAAAAAGCTTGAAAACTTTTTAAAGGAAAGCTTACACTCACTTAAAAGAGAACTTAAAAACGATTCGTCTTTCTTGTTAAATAAGATTAATAATCTAGATTACAAAAAGGTTATTACAGAAGATACAGAAAAAAACAATATTCTTCTTAAAAAAGAAATTGATTATGAGCTCGAATCATTTTATGAGCAAAAAGTTCTAGCCTTATCTCCAAGAATAGAAAATAATAAACAAGTCTTAGAAGAGTATGGAATTAAATTTAATTTACTTAAAGAGCAATTCGCAGAGGAAATAGCTAATTTAGTAAGAGCTGATGAAGCAACTGCTGATAAAGTTAGTGAAGCTTATAATAATTTAAATGTAAATTTACAAGAAAGCTTTTCTACGGCTTCACAAAAGGTAGAAGAAGTAAAGTCTCATTTAAATGAATCATTAAAGATAATTGATGAAGCTCATACTGATATAACATCTAAGGTTGATAATCTAAAAGAAGAGATGAATTCTTCCTCTTCTGTTCTTACAAATAAAATAACATCAATTAAAGATCAATTATCTAATTCAATAAAATTACTTGATGAAAAGTTATTAAAGAGAATAGATGATCAGACTTATAGTAAAGTAAAAGAAGATATATTTTTAAAATCTATTGAAAAAAGTAAAGAGTTAACTGAAAAGGTTGATAAAGATAAAAGTATACTTGAGCAAAAGCTAGAAGAAGCTGAACAATTAATTGAAAATAAGTATCAACAATCTAAGAAAGACTTACAACAATATAAAGATCTTTTAGAGAAAAAAGATTCTATACTTGAAGATAGTATTAGGACATCAACTAAAAAATATAATAGACTTCTTAATAGGAAAACTAAATCTGTTTATTCTTCAATAGAGGTTGTAAAGGAAGAATTAACAGAAAAAGCTGAAAAAGCTAATTTAAAAATAAATGAATATTTTAATTCCAGAATTAATAAAATTCAAACAGAATATGCTACACTAAATGATAATACAAAACAAGGTATTATTAGGCTTATAGAAGATAAAAAGAAGGTATTAAAGGAAGATATACAAAGAGAGATTAGAAGCTTAAAAGATATTATTAACAACGATGTAAAGAATGAAGTAAGGCAATTAAAAGATTTTATAACGGATAATATACCCGAGCAACCTGAAGAAGAGGAAGAAGAGTTTAATCCGGAGAAATTTAAATCTCAGTTTGAAAGTACAATCAATCAACGATTTAGTGATGAGCTAAGAAATTTACGACGTCATATAGAAAATTATGGTGGTGGAGGAGGATCTGTCGGAGTACAAGCCAAAGACAGTAATTTAGATGTAAAGAGCTTAGATGCATCACAGACCCTACTTTCAGGAGGTAGAGATTTAGCTGACATCTTTGCTAAAGCAGCTGATGCAGGAGTTACAAATGTAGTAGCTGGGGATGGTTTAACCGGAGGCGGGACAACGAGCACGGTAACTTTAAATGCCGCAGCCGGTGATGGTATAACTGTTAATGCAGATAGTATTCAGGTTAACAATACAGTAGCTAGAACTAATGCTACTAATACCTTTTCCCAATCTTTAAGCGCTAGTAATAAAGTAGTTTTATCTGATGAATTACAACAAAGAAGCAATACTACTATAACTAAAAGAAATATTTTTAATGGCACCGTAGGGACTAGTGAAGCAACTATTAATACTTTTGATAAAGGAGGATTAAAATCTGCTAAATTAGTAGTAACATTATCAAAGAGTACTAAGCGTACTACATTCGAAATGTTAGTAAGCTATAATGATACATCTGTTTTTTCTACTACATATGCTATTTTAGATTCTCAAGCTGATTCTTTACTAGAATCAGTAGATGCTAGTAGTTCAGGCTCAACAATTGATATAGACATAACAGGGTCAGAAAGTGGTATAGCTTGTATAGTGGAAGGTACATCTTTTTATTAAATTAGACATACATGCGGAATAAATAATAGCGAGGGGAGAGTGAACCTCATGTTATGTCCAATAAAGATTTTAAGGTAAAGAACGGGCTTACTGTCACTGAAAGTTTATCAGTTGGAGCAGGAGCTAATGTAGTAGGCTTAAGTGCATCGTCAACACGTAACGGATTTGTTTCAGCAGGACGAGACTTAGCTGATATTTTTGGAGGAAGCGGATCTGGAACAATAGAAGGAGTAACTGCTGGTTCAGGTTTATCTGGAGGTGGTACATCTGGTACAGTTACTTTAACTGTAGGAAGAGGGGATGGAGTAACTATAACAGATAATACAGTAGCTGTTGATAGTACAGTAGTAAGAACTTCCGGTAATCAAACTATAGCAGGTTGTAAGACATTTTCCGATAACACAACAATAACTGGAAACTTATCTGTTACAGGAGACATAACATGTATAGATACTACCATATCTACTACTTCAGCTCTTTCAGTAGTAAATGCTGGTACAGGACCAGCTTTATTTGTACAACAAGATGGTAGTCAACCTATAGCTCACTTTGTTGACAAGAACGGAGATGATATATTCTTTAATGATAATGGTACTATTCAAACGCCTTACTTAAGCGCCGGTAGAAACACATGCTTTGGTAATTGCGTAGGTATAGGTACTAACTCACCGGACTATACTTTGGATGTAGCCGGTGACATTGGCGTTGACCAATACATCTACCACAACGGAGATCCTAACACTTATCTTAATTTTACAGATGATAGACTTAGATTTAATATTGGTGGTATATCGTACATAGATTTAAACGATGCTGGCGCCCAGCCACATGATATTACATTCAATGATGGTGGTAATAATGTAGATGTTACTATTAAGGGTACCGGTGCTAATGAAGGTAACCCGTTATTGAAGACTGATGCATCTACAAATAGGGTAGGAATCAACGGTATAGGTGCTCCTGAAGCCGAATTGGAGGTTGATGGTACTATTCTAGCCACTGGCTCCGATCCTCATATTGGTATTGGTACAACTTCACCCGGAGAAGCGCTTACTGTATCCGGAAACATAAGTTCTAATGGTAGTCTTAGTGCTTCAGGTTCAGGATTTAATTATTTGGAGGGAAGGCTTGGTATTAATACAAATAGACCAGATTATATGCTTGATGTAGCTGGTAGTGTTGGTATTGGGGCATGTCTTATCCACAACGGAGATGATGATACTTTCATTAGTTTTTCTGATGATGATATTAATATTCAAGCAGGTGGTGTTAATTTTATAGACATTACTCAGGATACTAACAACGAAATCACTTTTAACGAAACAGGCGCAGACATAGACTTTAGAGCTGAAGGAGACTCTGACACGCACTTACTTTTTGTTGATGCTGGTAATGATAAAATAGGTATAGGTACTGCTGCACCTGGAGAAAAACTTACCGTTGGAGGAAGTATAAGCTCTAATGGTCACTTTACAACAGAGTCATTAAGCGTTTCATCAACTAATAACGGTATCTTATCCGCTGGTCGGGATTTAGCTGATATATTCGCTACTAGTGCAGGTAATGTAGATGGCTCTGGAACTGCAGATACTGTAACCCTTTGGGCTGATAGTAATACAATCTGTTCAAGTCCTGTTACAAAAACTGAACTCGGTTGTTTAGACGGCTTAGCAGCTACTACAGCTGAACTAAATTGCTTAGATGGCTTAACAGCTACTACAGCTGAACTTAATTGCTTAGACGGCTTAACTTCGCAGACCTGTGAACTAAACTGCTTAGATGGTCTTAATTCTACAACAGCTGAACTTAATACTTTAGATGGCTTTACTGGCGATAAAGATGATCTTAACTACGCAAAAGACTTAAAAGCAACCGGGGTAACAACTACGGAGTTTAATTGCTTAGACGGCTTAACTTCGCAGACCTGTGAACTAAACTGCTTAGATGGTCTTAATTCTACTACAACTGAACTTAATTGTCTTGATGGTTTAACAGCTACTACAGCTGAACTAAATAGAGTCGATGGGGTAACAGAGAATGTACAACTTCAAACAGCTCAACTTAGCAGTATATCAGTTAAAACTATTGGTGAAAGCTCACAAACTATAGCAGGAGACCTAAGCTCAAATGGTCACTTTACAACAGAGTCATTAAGTGTTTCATCAACAAATAATGGTATTTTATCTGCTGGAAGAGACTTAGCTGATATATTTGCGACAAGCGCAGGAAACATAACAGGTGTTACTGCAGGTACTGGTTTATCTGGTGGAGGAACTAATGGAGATGTTACATTAGATATAGGTAGAGGGGATGGTATAACTTTAACAAACAATGCAGTTGCTGTTGATGGTACAGTCTTAAGAACTACGGGAGCGGAAGCTACAGGCTTAAGCGCTACTTCTACTCTAAACGGTATAGTTTCCGCAGGACGTGATCTTGATACTATATTTCAAACAGTTATAACAGGAGCTGCTTCAACTATTACTGATAGTAATGTTACAGGAGATAGAGCAGTTATATCAAATGGTGATGGTAAGATTGCTGTAAGTAATGTTACAGCAACGGAATTAGGATGCCTTGATGGCTTAACTTCACAGACCTGTGAACTTAACTGCTTAGATGGTCTTAATTCTACTACAGCTGAACTTAATACCTTAGATGGGTTTACCGGGGATAAAGATGATCTCAACTACGCTAAAGATTTAAAAGCTACAGGTGTAACAACTACAGAATTTGATTGCCTTGATGGCTTAACTTCACAGACCTGTGAACTTAACTGCTTAGATGGTCTTAATTCTACTACAGCTGAACTTAACTGTCTTGATGGTTTAACTGCTACTACAGCAGAGCTAAATTACTCTGATGGGGTTACAAGTAATATTCAAACGCAACTTGATAATACAGTTCATTTAACTGGTAAAGCCTCTCAAGCTGTCACAAGCAAGCTTAGCGCTACTGAACTTTATTCCGGGTCTGTATCAGTATCATCAACTAATGGTGGTATTATATCAGCAGGGAGAGATCTAGCAGATATATTTGCTACAACATCTGGTAATGTAGATGGGGAAGGAACTGCAGATACAGTAACTCTCTGGGCTGACAGTAATACAATCTGTTCAAGTCCTGTTACAAAAACTGAACTCGGTTGTTTAGACGGCTTAGCAGCTACTACAGCTGAACTAAATTGCTTAGATGGCTTAACAGCTACTACAGCTGAGCTGAATACTTTAGATGGCTTTAATGGGGATGTTTCTGTTCTTAACTATGCTAAGACATTATGCGATACGGGTGTTACTGGTACGGAGTTTAATTGCTTAGACGGTCTTACTTCACAAACCTGCGAACTTAACTGCTTAGACGGATTAAACTCCACTACTGCTGAACTTAACTGCTTGGATGGTCTTACAGCCACTACTGCTGAACTCAATAGAGTTGACGGGGTAACTGAGAATATACAATTAGCAGTAGCTCAGTTAAGTAGTATAAAGCAAGACTGCATTACTCTTACCGCTAGCAGAGCTTTAGTCTCAAATGGTTCTGGTAAGGTAGGTGTAAGTGGTGTAACTTCAACTGAATTAGGTTGCTTAGATGGATTAACCTCTACTACAGCTGAGCTTAATACTTTAGATGGATTTACAGGAGATAAAGATGATCTTAACTATGCTAAGGATCTTAAAGCAACAGGAGTAACAACTACCGAGTTCGATTGTCTTGATGGATTAGCAGCTACTACAGCAGAGCTTAACTGCCTCGATGGACTAACATCAACTACTGCGGAGCTTAACTGCCTTGATGGATTAACAGCTACTACAGCAGAGCTTAATTTTTCAGATGGGGTTACAAGTAATATTCAAGATCAAATAGATGCTACAGTTAAAACAACCGGTAATCAAACTGTAGCAGGGTGTAAAACATTTACAGGTAATACTACTATAACTGGAAATTTATCAGTAACAGGTGACATAACTTGTATAGATACAGTATTTTCTGTTACATCTGCACTCTCCGTAGTTAATGAAGGTACAGGTCCAGCTCTAGTAGTACAGCAAAATGGTTCAGAGCCTATAGCCCACTTTATAGATAAAAATGGAGATGATATATTCTTTAATGATAATGGTACTATACAGACTCCTTACTTAAGTTCTGGTAGAAACACTTGCTTTACTAATTGCATTTTTGTTTGCGGAGATGTAGATGTGAATGGTAATCTCGAAACAGATGCTATATCTATTAATGGTACAACAGTTTCTTCTACAGCTGCTGAACTTAATTGCTTAGACGGTCTTACTTCGACTACAGCTGAGCTTAATACCTTAGATGGCTTTACAGGAGATAAAGATGATCTTAACTATGCTAAGGATCTTAAAGCAACAGGAGTAACAACAACTGAGTTTAATTGCTTAGATGGTCTTTCTTCTACAACAGCTGAACTTAATACTTTAGATGGCTTTAACGGGGATGTTTCTGTTCTTAACTATGCTAAGACGCTATGTGATACAGGAGTTACAGGTACTGAGTTTAATTGCTTAGACGGTCTTACTTCACAAACCTGCGAACTTAATTGCTTAGACGGATTAAACTCCACTACTGCTGAACTTAACTGCTTAGATGGATTGACATCAACTACTGCTGAACTTAACTGTTTAGATGGTCTTACATCAACTACAGCAGAGCTAAATTACTCTGATGGGGTTACAAGTAATATTCAAACTCAATTAGATAATAAAGTTCAGTTAACTGGTAAAGTGTCGCAAGCTATCACAAGCAAGCTTAGCGCTAATGAACTTTATTCCAGGTCTGTATCAGTTTCTTCAACTAATGGTGGTATTATATCAGCAGGAAGAGACCTGGCAGATATATTTGCTATTAGTGCAGGAAATATAACTGGGGTAACAGCTGGTACTGGTCTTTCCGGAGGAGGTACTGAAGGAGATGTAACAATAGATATTGGTAGAGGTGACGGAATAACTTTAACTAATGACGCTATAGCTGTTAATGATACTGTTTTAAGAACCACGGGCAATCAATCCATTGGAGGAGAGAAGACATTTACAGACGATATATCAATAGCAGGTAAAATTATTCATAATGGAGACACTGATACTTTCATTAATCTTACTGACGATGATATTAATATTCAAGCCGGGGGTGTTAATTTTATAGACATTACTCAGGATACTTCAAACGAAATTACTTTTAATGAAGGAGGAGCAGACATAGACTTTAGAGCTGAGGGATCCTCTAACACACATCTACTTTTTGTTAATGCAGGTAATAATAGGGTTGGTATTGGTACAGATGACCCAGACTATAAACTAGATGTAGCTGGAAGCATGGGTATAAATGAGTACATTTATCATAATGGTGACGGTGACACATATCTTAGATTTGCTCCTAATGAGGTTAACTTAGTTGCTGGTGGAAAGTCTGCGATAAAATATGTAGCAGCTGATGGTAAGATTATTCTGAACAATACAAATGAAAATGTTGATGTTCATATAATGGCAGAAGATAATACTGAACTTCTAGCTACAGATGCAGCAAATAATAAAGTTGGTATTAATACTACTACACCTAATGAAGCGCTTACAGTTATAGGAAACATTAGCTCTAATGGTCATTTTAGTACAGAATCGTTAAATGTGTCATCAACTAACGGTGGTATTTTATCAGCCGGTAGAGACTTAGCTGATATATTTGCACAAGGTGGTACTGCTGTAGATGGTTCTGGGTCAGCTGATACAGTAACTCTCTGGGCCGATAGCAATACACTTTGTAATAGCGTAGTAACAAAAACTGAATTAGGATGCCTCGATGGTCTTACAGCTACTACAGCAGAGTTAAATTGCTTAGACGGATTAACTTCGACTACAGCTGAACTGAATACTTTAGATGGATTTAATGGTGACGTCAATGATCTTAACTATGCTAAGACGCTATGTGATACAGGGGTTACAGGTACAGAGTTTAACTGCCTCGATGGTCTTACTTCACAGACCTGCGAACTTAATTGCTTGGATGGATTAAACTCCACCACTACTGAACTAAATTGCTTAGATGGATTGACATCAACTACTGCAGAACTAAATTGCTTAGATGGATTGACATCAACTACTGCAGAACTTAATTGCTTAGATGGATTGACATCAACTACAGCAGAACTTAATTGCTTAGATGGTCTTACATCAACTACAGCAGAGCTTAACTGCTTAGACGGTCTCACAGCTACCACTGCTGAACTTAATAGAGTTGATGGAGTAACAGAAAACTTACAATTACAAACAGCTCAGTTAAGTAGTATAAAGCAAGACTGCATTACTCTTACCGCTAGCAGAGCTTTAGTCTCAAATGGTTCTGGTAAGGTAACTGCAAGTAGTATTACGTCAACTGAATTAGGTTGCTTAGATGGATTAACCTCTACTACAGCTGAGCTTAATACTTTGGACGGGTTCAATGGTGATGTAAACGATCTTAACTATGCTAAGACGCTATGTGATACTGGAGTAACTGGTACTGAATTTAATTGCTTAGACGGTCTTACTTCTACAACAGCTGAACTTAATACTCTAGATGGCTTTACTGGCGATAAAGATGATCTTAACTACGCAAAAGACTTAAAAGCAACCGGGGTAACAACTACGGAGTTTAATTGTTTAGATGGATTAACTTCGACTACAGCAGAGTTAAATTGTTTAGATGGTCTTACTTCAACTACAGCTGAACTAAACTGCTTAGATGGCTTAACCGCTACTACTACAGAGCTTAATTATGTTGATGGAGTTACTAGCAGTATTCAAACGCAGTTAAACGGTACAGTAAAAACTACTGGCGATCAAACTATTGCGGGTGTAAAAACATTTTCTAACAATGTAAATGTAGAAGGTAATCTTTCTGTTACAGGTGATATAACTTGTATTGAAACAATTTATTCGATAACTTCAGCCCTATCTGTAACTAATACAGGTACTGGTCCTGCTCTTTTTGTAAAACAAGATGGCAGTCAACCTATTGCACACTTTATAGATAAGAATGGAGATGATATTCTTTTTGCCGATGATGGTAAAATATGTATTGGAAATAGTAAATTAGTTCTTAACGGTACAACAGTTTCTTCTACAGCAGCTGAACTTAATTGCCTTGATGGTCTTACTTCAACTACTACTGAACTTAACTGCTTAGACGGTCTTACTTCAACTACTACTGAACTTAATTGCCTTGATGGTCTTACTTCAACTACAGCGGAGTTAAATTGCCTTGATGGTCTTACTTCAACTACAGCGGAGTTAAATTGTTTGGATGGATTAACATCTACAACAGCTGAACTGAATACCTTAGACGGCTTTAATGGTGACGTCAATGATCTTAACTACGCTAAGACATTATGCGATACCGGAGTAACCGGTACAGAGTTTAACTGCCTTGATGGTCTTACTTCACAGACCTGTGAACTTAATTGCTTAGACGGATTAACTTCGACTACAGCAGAGTTAAATTGCTTAGATGGCTTAACTGCTACTACAGCTGAACTTAATAGGGTAGATGGAGTAACGGAAAACTTACAATTACAGACAGCTCAGCTAAGTAGCATTAAACAAGACTGTATTACTCTTACTGCTAGCAGAGCTTTAGTTTCAACGGGCGCAGGTAAAGTAACTGCAAGTAGTATTACGTCAACTGAATTAGGATGCCTTGATGGTCTTACCTCCACTACAGCTGAGCTGAATACTTTAGATGGCTTTAATGGTGACGTCAATGATCTTAATTATGCTAAGACATTATGCGATACAGGCGTTACTGGTACTGAGTTTAACTGCTTAGATGGCCTTACTTCAACTACAGCAGAGCTTAACTGCTTAGATGGATTGACATCAACTACAGCAGAGCTCAATACTTTAGATGGCTTCAATGGTGACGTCGATGATCTTAACTATGCTAAAACATTATGCGATACTGGTGTAACTGGGACGGAGTTTAATTGCTTAGACGGTCTTACTTCAACTACAACAGAGCTTAATTGCTTAGATGGTCTAGTTTCCACTACACTTGAACTCAATAGAATAAGTGGTTTTACAGGAAATGCTACAGATCTTAACTACGCTGCAACGTTATTAGCTACTGGAGTAACCGGTACAGAGTTTAATTGCTTAGACGGATTAACTTCGACTACAGCAGAGTTAAATTGCTTAGACGGATTAACTTCGACTACAGCAGAGTTAAATTGCTTAGATGGATTGACATCAACTACAGCTGAGCTTAATACTCTAGATGGCTTTACTGGCGATGTAAACGATCTTAACTATGCTAAAGATTTAAAAGCAACTGGAGTCACCGACACAGAGTTTAATTGCTTAGATGGGTTAACTTCTACTACATCAGAGTTAAATTGCTTAGATGGGTTAACTTCGACTACAGCAGAGTTAAATTGCTTAGACGGATTAACCTCAACTACAGCAGAGTTGAATTGCTTAGATGGGTTAACTGCTACAACTACAGAGCTCAATTATGTTGATGGAGTTACTAGCAGTATTCAAACGCAGTTAAACGGTACAGTAAAAACTACTGGCGCGCAAACTGTAGCAGGTACTAAAAACTTCTCTGGTAATATATGTGTAGGTGGTAGTATTTCTCATACAGGAGATTCTGATACTAAACTTGATTTTGCCCTAGCAGATAATATTTTCTTATGTACTGGCAATGAACAACGAATACATGCAAGTAACAGCGGAGTAGTAATTAATGATGTAGGAGCTTCAACTGACTTAAGAGTTGAAGGTAACACTGATGAAAATTTATTATTTGTAGATGGTTCAGCAGACAAAGTTGGTATAGGTACTTCTTCACCAGGTGAAAAACTTACTGTATCAGGAAACTTAAGTTCTAATGGCCATATTACTACTGAATCAATATCTGTTTCTTCAACTGACGGGGGTATATTATCAGCAGGAAGAGACCTGGCAGATATATTCGCGCAAGGGTCTAGTGCAATAGACGGTTCCGGAACAGCAAATAGAGTAGTAGCTTGGTGTGATACTAATACAATTGGAGCTAGTAATGTTACTACAACTGAACTTAACTGTCTTGATGGATTAACTTCAACTACAGCTGAACTTAACAAGCTAGATGGCTTTAACGGGGGTGTAAACGACCTTAACTATGCTAAGACATTATGCGATACTGGAGTAACTGGTACTGAATTTAATTGCTTGGACGGTTTAACTGCTACTACATCTGAACTTAATAAGCTCGATGGAGTAACAGCTACAACATCCGAACTAAATTGTGTAGATGGTTTAACTGCTACTACATCTGAACTAAACTGCTTAGATGGTCTTACTTCAACTACAGCAGAGCTTAACTGCTTAGATGGATTAACCTCTACTACAGCAGAGCTTAACTGCCTCGATGGTCTTACTTCAACTACAGCTGAATTGAATACCTTAGATGGCTTTACTGGCGATGTAAACGATCTCAACTATGCTAAAGATTTAAAAGCAACTGGAGTAACAACTACGGAGTTTGATTGTCTAGACGGATTAACCTCGACTACTACAGAGTTAAACAAGCTCGATGGGGTTACTTCACAAACCTGCGAACTTAATTGTGTTGATGGGTTAACATCTACAACAGCTGAATTGAATACCTTAGATGGCTTTACAGGAGATGTTAATGATCTTAACTATGCTAAAGACTTAAAAGCAACCGGCGTTACTACTACGGAGTTTAATTGTCTAGACGGATTAACCTCGACTACTACAGAGTTAAACAAGCTCGATGGAGTAACAGCTACAACATCCGAACTAAATTGTGTAGATGGTTTAACTGCTACTACATCTGAACTTAACAAGCTTGATGGAGTTACATCTTCAACCGCTGAACTTAATTGCGTTGATGGCTTAACTTCAACTACAACAGAGCTTAATTTACTTGATGGTTCTTCAGCTAATACTGTAGTAAATAGTAAAGCAGCTATATACGGTTCTAGCGGAGAATTAGCGGGTACTCTATCTACCGCAGCTCAAACCAATATAACATCATTAGGTACTCTAACAACCTTAACTGTAGATGATATAACTCTCAATGGATCAACTATTTCTGATAGCGGAGCTTTAACAATAAGTAGTGGTGACGATGTTATTATAGATGCTGAAAGCGATATTAATCTAGATGCTAATGGTGCAGATATACGGTTTAAAGATAATGGATCCATTATTGGTGCTTTTCAAAATAGCTCAAGTAATTTTGTTATAAAGTCTGGGCAAAATAATAAAGATATAATCTTTTGTGGTGTAGATAATTCTACAGATATAGCAGCTCTTACGTTGGATATGTCAGATGCAGGGTCTGCTACGTTTAATAATGATGTTACAGTTCAAGGTGACCTAACTGTCACCGGTGACTTTACTTGCAAAGATACTATTGTTACGGTTACTTCTGCGCTATCTGTAACCAACACAGGTACCGGACCTGCTCTTTTTGTAAGACAAGATGGCACACAACCTATAGCACACTTTATTGATAAGAATGGAGATGATATTCTTTTTGCTGATGACGGTAAGATATGTATTGGTAATAGTAAATTAGTTCTTAATGGTACAGCAGTTACCTCTACAGCTGCTGAACTAAACAAACTAGATGGAGTTACTTCTACAGCAACTGAACTTAATTGCGTTGATGGTCTTACAGCTACTACAGCAGAGTTAAATTGCTTAGATGGTCTTACTTCAACTACAGCTGAACTGAATACTTTAGATGGATTTAATGGTGACGTCAATGATCTTAACTACGCTAAGACATTATGCGATACCGGAGTAACTGGTACGGAGTTTAATTGCTTAGACGGTCTCACTTCACAGACCTGCGAACTTAATTGCTTGGATGGATTAAACTCCACCACTACTGAACTAAATTGCTTAGATGGATTGACATCAACTACAGCTGAGCTGAATACTTTGGACGGCTTTAATGGCGATGTAAACGATCTTAACTATGCTAAGACGCTATGTGATACTGGAGTAACTGGCACAGAGTTCAACTGCTTGGATGGTTTAACAGCTACTACATCTGAATTGAATAAGCTTGATGGAGTAACAGCTACAACATCTGAACTTAATTGTGTTGATGGTCTTACTGCTACTACATCTGAATTGAATAAGCTAGATGGAGTAACAGCTACAGCTTCAGAACTAAATTGCGTTGATGGTCTTACTTCTACAACAGCTGAACTGAATACTTTGGACGGCTTCAATGGCGATGTAAACGATCTTAATTATGCTAAGACGTTATGTGATACTGGAGTAACTGGTACTGAATTTAACTGCCTCGATGGTTTAACTGCTACTACATCTGAGTTAAATAAGCTAGATGGAGTTACATCTTCAACTGCTGAACTTAATTGTGTAGATGGTTTAACTGCTACTACATCTGAACTAAACTGTTTAGATGGTCTTACATCAACTACATCTGAATTAAACTTACTCGATGGTATAACAGCAGGAACAGTTTCAGCTTCTAAAGCAGTTATAGTTGATTCAAATAAAGATATAACAGGCTTTAGAAACTTTACTAATACAGGTTGTATGACTGTATGTGGTCACTTACAAGCATGCTCTAAAGCGTTCGTTATTGATCACCCAACTAAACCAGGTAAGAAACTAAGACATGGAGCAGTTGAGGCCCCGGAATGGAGTGTACATTATAGAGGTATAACCGATAATGATTGTATCGATCTTCCTGATTATTGGGATGGATTAGTAAGAAAAGATTCTGTAACTACAATGCTCACTCCTTTAGAAAAACAGCAAGACTTATATGTTGTATCACAAGATAATGACTATGTTTGTGTGGGTGGCGTTACTGGATGTTATAACTATATAGTATATGGAGAACGTAAGGATATAGATAAACTCGAAGTAGAAACAGATGGCGACACAAGTTAAACAACATATAGTAACTGACGACTTAGTCTTTTGTGTAGATAAAAATGACCCTAAATGTAATTTTTATGGTACTGCTAAAGATAGAGCTCAAAATATTACTACAGCAAGTAATAATAGCACTAGTCAAAATTATTCTACTGACTCGGTATCTAGTTTTTTGAGTGATGCGTCTCAAATAACTGCTATGGTTTGGATAACTAAAACTAGCACATCTACAGGTTATGCTGAACATCCTCTTAATAAATGGCAAACATCTGGTAACGCTTTAGGTGGTGCAGCATTAATTTTATATCATTTTGGTAATTATAATAGTAACGGGGATGATGGAGAGTTTGGATTTTATACAGGATTAGGAGGATCATGGTCTGGTACTAGTAGAACTACTTTAGTTGTAGGAGATTCAGCTTTTCTATGCTATCAGTATACCGCTAGTACAGGTTCTCAATTTTGGAGAGATGGTGAAAAAGTTCACGCGTCAAGAGAAAATACAGGTTTAGGAAATTTAGGTACAGACAGCGTTGGTAGAAATTTTATACTGTATACTGGACCTGCTAGTAATAATTCGTATATATCAAAAGTAATGATATATGATAAAGATGTGGATGATGATGTAATTATTCATAATTATAACGTAACTAAATCAAGATTCGGACACTAATATGAGTTATAATCAACAACCAAGAGCAGCTACTGATGGCCTTATCTTTTGTATAGATGCTGGTAATCCAAAATGTATGAAAGATGGTCAAACTACAGCTAAAGATTTAGTTCAAGGATATGAGTTGACTGGAGCTAATGGTACCCCAGGTACCGGAACACATACTCCTAACACTGCTAACTTTCCAGCTTTTAATGGATTATACGGGGGCATTTTTGACTTTAATGGAGGAAGAGGAATGAATGTAGAGGGTGATTTAGGCTCTCATACCAGTCATAGTATTTCAATGTGGTATTATAAAAATAGTGACGGTGTCCACTATTTTACAGATGCTAGAAATGGTGCCGGTACATGGTTTTTAAGTAATTATACAAACCAGAACATTAATTATTCTAACGGTCTCTCCTATAACTTTGATGTATCTTATGATGCAGATAATAGTAATTTTATTAATAGATGGCAACATATGGTAGTTACAAGTGATAGTAGTGGCTCACAAATTTTTATAGATGGTACTAAAAGAACGCCAACTGGTAGTAATAGTTATGATGAAGACTTAGGAGTTAATTTTAGAATAGGTACTCGTTATACTACAAGTAATGAGTGGACTGGTTATATGGGGCCTATACATATCTATAATAGAGTATTAACTCAAGAAGAAGTTTCTATGAACTATAATGCATTTAAAGAACGATTTAAGAACAGCCCATCAGTCTCATGAGTGTATCACATAACAATACTTCTGTAATTACAGATGACTTAGTATTATATATTGATGTTAATAATCCTAAGTGTGTTGATGCCAGTGCTGCTTTAACTTCAAGTACTAAATTAAAAAATTTAGCAGGAGGGTCATATTCAGATATTCAACTTGGAGTTTATGACACCGGAGCTGTACCAGAAATGCAATTTATAAAACACGAACAAACTGGTTTATGGATATATGACCAAGATGGGGTAAGTGATACTGGTGAAAATCCTGGATGGTTATCTGATGCTAACTACGATAGAACAGATGATGACAACAACTTTACGTTCATTTGTTGGTATAAATATCCGTTTGGGAATAGTACACAAAGAGCTCAAAATATTTACGGGGGAGGATTCCAATCTAAAACTTCATTTGTTTTAACTTGGAGTGGTACTAGTTCAAGCAGAGGTATACTTAGATATCCTAATACTAGTACTACAGGTAGTTACTCTAATACCAGTACTCAATTTAGTAGTAATGAGCAATGGGTATGCTTCGCAGCAACGGATAAAAATGTATCAGGAGGCACATATGAAACTAAATTTTATTTTAATGGACTACTATTTGGTACCTCTACCGCAGGTGCGTCATTTGTAGCTCCTACTGGTAATAATAAATTTACATGGGGAAGTTGGAGTGGTGGTTATGGAGCAGCTACAATGAAATCTAATCTTTTCATGTATTATAATAGAACCTTAACAGCAGAAGAGATCATGCATAACTATCTAGCAACTAGAGAGAAGTTTGGATCCTTACATGATCTTGACAATTAGATATAAATATATAAAGATATGGCTAACGTATTAATTCAACCAGTATCTGGAGCAATCCAATTTAACAACGAAACATGTGGAAGTTCTACAGTTCCTGATCTATCAAGTAATGGAGTTAAGTTGTTTCAAGTTGATGATTCAGGATTACAGGTTGAAAGTCATTTCGGAGGCTTAACAGGAGGAACCAGATTTTCAGTTGCAGGTGATGGAGGCCAGTTATTAAGCATTACAGATTCTTTAACTGGTGATGTTTTCTCAGTAAACGATGCATCTGGATTACCTATAATTAATGTTAATTCATGTATAGATGATGTTGTAAAAGTAGGTTCATTCAATACAAATGCTTTAGTTGTATCTGGAGGAAGCGTTGCGATTGGCACTGATAAGGTTATATCTAATCAATTATCAATTGCTGGTAAGTTGAGCGCTGCGGATGAAATAGCAGCTACTTCACTAGATATATCTGGCAACGTTGATATTGATGGTACTTTAGAAACAGATGCGCTATCTCTTAATGGTACTACTGTTACTTCTACAGCAGCAGAGCTTAACAAGCTTGATGGAGTAACAGCTACAGCTTCAGAACTAAATTGTGTAGATGGTCTTACTTCTACGACAGCAGAGCTTAATACTTTAGATGGATTTAACGGAGATGTTAATGATCTTAATTATGCTAAGACATTATGCGATACCGGAGTAACCGGTACTGAGTTCAACTGCCTCGATGGATTAACTGCTACTACATCTGAATTGAATAAGCTTGACGGAGTAACAGCTACAGCTTCAGAACTAAATTGTGTAGATGGCCTTACTTCTACGACAGCAGAGCTTAATACTTTAGATGGTTTTAACGGCGACGTCAATGATCTTAACTATGCTAAGACGTTATGTGATACAGGAGTAACTGGTACTGAATTTAACTGCCTTGATGGTCTTACTTCAACTACTACAGAGTTAAATAAGCTAGATGGGGTTACTTCTTCTACAGCAGAACTAAATTGTGTAGATGGATTAACTGCTACTACATCAGAACTAAACTGCTTAGATGGTCTTACTGCTACTACAACAGAGCTTAATTATGTTGATGGAGTAACCAGTAGTATCCAAACACAACTTAATTCTAAAGGATCTGGAGATATAACAGGCGTAACAGCTGGTACAAATCTTAATGGTGGAGGATCATCCGGAAGTGTAACAGTAAATCTTGACAGTGGTCTTACTGGTCTTACTTGTGTTGTTGTAGACGATATTACTATAAATGGTTCGCTTATAAGTAATGCTGGACAAGGCCATCTTTGTGTATGTGGTGGAGGTGATATTGCACTTGATTCATCTAATGGTGATATAAAGCTTCGTGATGCTGGTACTGATTATGCACGATTTTTAGATACTAGTAATAATTTTATAATCCAAAGCCTAGGTAACGATAAAGACATGATCTTTTGTGGATGTGATGGTGGTTCTGCTATTAATGCATTAACGTTAGATATGTCAGATGCAGGTAAGGCTTTATTTAATAACGCCGCATGCATGAAACAGCTGTGCATTGTAGATGGTTCTCCAGTCTTAATTTTACAAGATAATTCAGACGATGACGATCATCATATTCAATTTATTAATAACAGTGGTACTGTTGATTATGAAATAAGAACGCAAGATCCCACTAGTGGGGGCGGAGGAGACGGTCTTTATATAGGATCTTGTCAAAGTGATGGTGAAGTTGTTATATTTACTAATGATACTCATGCTTTAACTTTAGCTGCTAATCAAAGGGCGACTTTTGCAGATGAAGTTTGCATGGGTAACAGTAAGCTGGTTCTTAATGGTACGGCAGTTACTTCTACAGCAGCAGAGCTTAATAAGCTAGATGGAGTTACTTCTACTGCTACTGAACTTAACTGTGTAGATGGTCTTACTTCAACTACAGCTGAACTTAACAAGCTCGATGGCTTTAACGGGGATGTTACCGATCTTAATTATGCTAAGACATTATATGATACAGGAGTAACTGGTACAGAATTTAATTGTTTAGACGGCTTAACAGCTACTACTTCAGAGTTAAACAAGCTTGATGGAGTTACCGCTACTACTGCTGAACTTAATTGTGTAGATGGTCTTACTGCTACTACAACAGAGCTCAATTATGTTGATGGAGTTACAAGCAGTATTCAAACACAAATTAATTCTAAGGGTACAGGTACGGTTGATGGTTCCGGAACAGCTAATAGAGTTGTAGCTTGGTGTGATACTGACACAGTTGGAGCTAGTAATGTTACTGTAACTGAGCTTAACTGTCTTGATGGATTAACTTCAACTACAGCAGAGCTTAACAAGCTTGATGGAGTAACAGCTACAGCTTCAGAACTAAATTGTGTAGATGGTCTTACTGCTACTACTTCAGAGTTGAATACCTTAGATGGGTTTACAGGTGATGTAAACGATCTTAACTATGCAGAAACATTAAAAGCAACCGGAGTAACCGGTACTGAGTTTAACTGCTTAGATGGGCTAACAGCTACTACATCTGAACTTAACAAGCTTGATGGTGTTACCTCGACTACTGCAGAATTAAATTGTGTTGATGGTTTAACCGCTACTACTACAGAGCTTAATTATGTTGATGGGGTTACTAGCAGTATTCAAACACAACTTAATTCTAAAGGATCTGGAGATATAACAGGTGTAACAGCTGGTACAAATCTTAATGGTGGAGGATCGTCCGGAAGTGTAACAGTAAATCTTGACAGTGGTCTTACTGGCCTTACTTGTGTTGTTGTAGATGATATTACAATTAATGGTTCTACTATTTCTGATAGTGGAGATTTTACTTTAGATGTTGGTGGTGATATTACCTTCGATGCTGGTGGCGGTGATATCATATTAAGTGATGATGGAACAATAGTTGGTACTCTTAGTTTAAATCAGAACAGCGGAGACTTTGATGTAAGAGCAAGAGTATCTAATAAAGATTTAAATTTAAAAGGCAATGACGGTGGTTCAGAAATTACTGCTCTTGCTTTAGATATGTCAGATGCTGGTACTGCTACCTTCAATAATAAAGTTTGTATGGGTAACAGCAAGCTGGTTCTTAATGGTACAGCAGTTACTGCTACAGCAGCTGAACTAAATTGCGTCGATGGTCTAACTGCTACTACTTCAGAGTTAAACAAGCTTGATGGAGTTACCGCTACTACTGCAGAATTAAATTGTGTTGACGGACTTACTGCTACTACAACAGAGCTTAATTACGTTGATGGAGTAACCAGTAGTATCCAAACACAACTTAATAGTAAAGGATCTGGAGACATAACAGGAGTTACAGCTGGTACAAATCTTAATGGTGGAGGATCATCCGGAGGCGTAACATTAAATCTTGATGGAGACGTTTCAGGTCTTACTAGTCTTGTTGTAGATGATATTACTATTAACGGTTCTAATATTACCGATTCTGGTACACTCTATATTGAAGCAGGAGGAGATATTAATCTTGAAGCAGACGGTAATAATATTTGCTTTTTGGCTTCTAGCACACAATTCGGTGAATTTGCAAATTGTAGTAGTGATTTTGTAATATGTAGTAAAGTTAGTAATAAAGATATGATCTTTTGCGGTAATGACAATGGTACTGCTAGATTTGCAATGTGCCTTGATATGTCTGATAACGGAACTCTTATTACTAATAGCCATATTTGCGTTGCCGATGGTAAAGATGTTTGTACAGATGAGGTACGAGCAAGAGACGCAGCAGGCTTAACTCTTAGTGATGATGGAGGTAATGGTATCTTTATTAAAGATGGAGGTAATGTTGCTATAGGATCTACTACAGCGAATAATAAGTTACAAATATGCGCTGGAACTATTGAATTAACTGATAATTCTGGTTATGGTATTAAGTTTGGTAGTTGTTCGTGCGTGTTTAACTATGGTGATCTTTATGTATGTCAAACTGGATCAGGTAATATAAGATTAGAAACTTCTGCAGCTAACAGTGATGTTGATATATGCGTCGCTAATGCATCCGGAAGTAAATATAACATAGCCAAATTTGATGGAAGTGCATGTGTAACTGACTTTTGTGGTATGGTTAGAGCTGAGCAGCAGATATGTGCTAATACTAATACATCATATACTTTCGCAATAGCTGACCATGGTAAATTAGTTACGTCAAGTAACGGAAGTGCACAAACTTTAACTGTTCCTCCAAACAGCTCGGTTGCTTATCCTATAGGAGCTGATATAACTGTAATGCAACTAGGATCAGGTCAAGTAACTATTGCTGCCGGATCAGGAGTAACATTATACGCAGCAGATTCAGAACTTAAAACTCGTGTACAATATAGTGCAGCAACATTAACTAAAGTAGCTTCTGATTCTTGGTTAGTAGCAGGAGACTTAACAGCATAATATGAAAGCAGGTATAGTATCATCTACAAGACAACTCTTAATGGATATTCATGAGAATAATACTGATTATGAATTTAAAACTTATGGGATGTATAGCTTTAGATCTTTAAATAGAAATTATAACGGTCCAGTTTTCCAAGCCTATAAAGACAGTAACGGTGCAACTCAGGATATGTATGTTGATGATTTATATGATGGAACATTAACAACATTTGGCGGGGGAGGAAAAGTAAGAGTTAAGATTTTATATGATCAGAGTGGTAATGGTAATGACGCCTCTCAAACTTCACGGTTTAATATGCCAGAGATAATAAATTCAAGCGGTACATTACAAACTGTACAGGGCCAGCCAGCTATGGATTTTGATGGCGGTAATGATTTAATGCCTCTAAATAGTGCATTACCTGATATTGATACTGGTAACTGTAGCTCTTTTTGTGTTGGAGAATATGATGGAACTAATTTAAATCCTGCGGAAATGATGTTATCTTTAGGTTGGACTAATAATAGTGCTAGGTGGTTTGCACCTTTTAACTTTCAAAATGAATTTATATTTGGTTATAATAGCACATGGAATGAGCAGACAGTAAATCAAAACGATACCGATACTCATCTCTTCACCGCTATAGCTGGAACAAATCAAGGAAATTGGAGATGCTTCCTTGACGGTACGCAGCAAGGTACTGCAACACGAGCTTCTAGAGCTAGTGGAGGTACTTATGGTATAGGAGGGGCTAATAATGTCTCTAACTATGCACTAAACGGTAGAGTCACAGAAGTATTAGTCTTTGATGGAGACTGTAGTACTTTAAGAACAGCTATTGAAAAAAATATAAACGACTATTATAATATATATTAATGAAAGAATACGACTGGAACCTTACTTTTTGCGATAACAGAAGAGAGCCTTTCGGGGGCTATTATGTTGATTTAGTAGAATACACTTTAGATGAAACTGGATTTAGAGCTTCAGATAACTATTTAGAGGAAAATCATTTTACAGATGTGGCTACAGCTTCAGCTTTTTGGGTCAATAATAAGCAAGGTCATTATATTTTATATAATGAGATAGAAGAAAGAGAAAACTTTGATGCTTCTGATATCTAACTTGAAAAGAAAAGGAACTACTATATAATAGTGGTATGATTGACGATAATATTCTTAATTGTGTAAACTGTGGAAGGGAAGTAGAGAAAGCTCGAGTAGAATTTGGCTTTAAAAATTGCTCTATCTGCGCTCATTCTGGTCCTGACGTTTCTAAACCTAAGGGTAGAATGGTATATAGTCATAAAACTGGTGCTGAGATCGAAATACTCTCTGAAGAAAGTTGGAATGAGAATAAGAAGTACTTTACTCCTAATGGAGCGAGGTCTGCTTTGAAGAACTTTAGTAGAAATATTTGTTCGTAGAAATAATTATTATACATGAATCTTTATGATATACCTATTCATAAAAACTCTCCAATAGTTGTTAACGCTATAGTAGAAATACCTAAAGGTACTAGAGCAAAATATGAGTATGATAAAGATTATGAGGTATTTAAATTAGATAGATGTTTAACTTCAGCTATGGCTTATCCAGCCAACTATGGCTTTATTCCTAAAACTTTAGGTGAAGATAATGATCCGTTAGATATAATTATCTACAATGATATTGCAATCGAAATGGGATCACTCGTTGAATGTAAGATCGTAGGCATGTTAGATATGGTAGACGGGGGAGAGAACGACCATAAAATAGTAGGAGTACCAGTCTATCACTCTAGAGTAAATGAATACAATAGCATAGAAGATCTTGATGATCTGTTTTTAAAAATTACAGAAAACTTTTTCTTACATTACAAAGATCTAAATGATAAAGAAGTTCAAATTAACGGATGGTGCGAACCCCATAAGGCTAAAGAGGTTATCGATAGGAGTATTATTGGTAATTGTAGTTCTAAAGCTTACAAAGCTCCTGTTAATTTCGGAGAATTAGAGTTGTAGCGCGAAGGAACTCTCCTATAATAGGAGTATGGAAATCGAACTTACTAAATCTGATAAAGAGTACGCGAAGCAGCACGGTCTTTCATGGGGAGAGATGAGAGATTTTAAAGAAGATATGATTAAGGAAGAAGAGATGATGGTCTCTTGGTATAGAATGAAAGAGCAGGAGCGTAAAGATTTTGAAAATTCTCCGCAAGCAATCTATCCTGCCTGGTAAGGAACTCTGATATAATTAAAGAGAAGAAAGAAAAGAAAGAATAAGAATGAAACTTGGATTTGATACTACTGCTTTTACTAAAGTATCTGATATTACTATTCCCGATGTGTTCTTTAATAGAATGAAGACGGGTATTAAAGAGTTCGATATGATCTTTGGAGATGGAATTCTCCCTGGATGTTCGGCTACTATTACGGCGCAAGCTGGGTGCGGAAAAACTACTTTGCTCCTTCAGCTCTTAGAAGCGCTTTCGAATAATGACTACAATGTAGGTTATTCCTCAGGAGAGGAAAATGCATTTCAGCTAGCTTATACTTGTCAAAGACTTGGAGTAAAAAATGTCGCTGTAGCTAATGAGACTGATATTGATACTTTAGCTAAAGCTATGGATGATTTAGATGTTCTAGTTATCGATTCATTTCAAGCTCTTTCTACTAAAACTAAAATGAATAGTAGAGAGCTAGAAAAGCATGCAGTATCTACTCTCTGTAAAAAAGCTAAAGATAGTGAATGTACTCTACTGTTTATTATGCATCTTACTAAAGATGGTAAGCTTAAGGGTTCTACTTTAGTACCTCACTCTGTAGATGTAAACGTGCAAATTATGCATGATAAAGATAGTGATGATGATACTTCTAGAATTATCTCTACTTACAAGAATCGATTTGGAGGGTGTGTAGATATTGAAGCTACCCTAGGCTATAAAGGATTTACTCTATCAGGTAAGAAAAAAGTAGAGAAAGCTAAATCTAAAGCAGGAAGGAAAAAGCAGATTGAAAAGAATATTCTTTCTCTCGACCCTCCTAACATTACTGAGCGAAGAGTAATGGAAACTTTTGGCCTAACTAAAGGCCAAACTTACGTAGCTCTAAGAGAGCTAGTAGATTCTGGGAAACTGAAAAAATATGGCAGAGGAAGAAGTGCTGTATGGAAAAAGACTAACTTGATTAATAAATAATAATTATGGCAACTGGTGAATGGCATGGGGGAAAGGGTTCAAAACCTAG
>Ga0208666_1000056_pt1 | contig 47594 bp, 67 predicted proteins | sample 5B_taG_FD_184078 | JGI IMG/M metagenome (GOLD analysis project Ga0208666, IMG submission 184078) | Marine viral communities from the Subarctic Pacific Ocean - 5B_ETSP_OMZ_AT15132_CsCl metaG (SPAdes) (version 2) | ecosystem: Environmental > Aquatic > Marine > Oceanic | place: Pacific Ocean...
TGTTTGTATTAATTCTAAATATGTCTCCAGTGGCTATAGTTTTAGTAGCATCTAAAGCACCTATAAAGAGAACATTACCACCAGACCCCTCTGTATCCAAAGAAGCACTTACATGCGTTGCTACAAACACATGACTTATTACATTGCTTGTACCAGTAGATGCTGGAAATTCTATATTTGCTGCATTTTTAATTGTTTGTGCTTCAGTAGTATCAGAAGTTAAGGTCCATCCTGATGCTGCAACTTGTTGCCTTGCATAAGCACCAAAGGTTGCTTCTGTTATTGTAGGTGCATCTGTTTCACCTGTAGTATCATTAAAGTTAGACACTGCCGTTGCAAGTCCTACATAAATGCCGTCACCGGGTGTACTAAAAGATGCTGCGTTATTTTTAAAAATAAAACTTAAAAGTCTATTTTCTAAAAAGGTGGTTGCTGCATTTGCTGTTGCCATTTTAAGCTCCTATGTTCTTTGTGCTTTTGGTAGACCTTCAGAATAAGCATCAGTATTTTCTCTTGCTTCTCCATAATCTTTAAGTCTTGTTAATTGATCTATAAATCTTTTTTCGTATTGCTGTATTAGGTCAGGCTCACCTTTCATAAAAATGTACGCATCTACTAATGCACCAAACAATAATGCAAATGGTGCATTTTCACTTAACCATGTTGTAGCACTATCTGCACCTGCTGTTAAGCTAGTTGGTCTATAATAATAGTGTAATTCTATTGCGTAATTTGAGTTTGGGGTAGGGGCAACTATAAAATTATCTTCGTCAAATTGAGCATAATATCTTGGAGTTGCTGTAGATGTAGAGCCACTATAGGCTTCTTGTAAAAAGTTTACATCTTTTTGTAAAAGGAAAGCCTCGCTACCTGCAGTTGTGATTTGCATAGAAAATGTAGATAAATAATCAGCAGGAATTGTTAAAAACTTATCACTAGAGGTAAAAGCAGAGGTAACATTTTTTCTAAATATTTCTAGATCAACACTTTTAAATATTCTTTCTTCTGATGCTTTTATAAAATCAGAAAGATGAGAAACAAATGATGATTCTGAATTATCAGTGTAATCTTGTATTGCTGTCTTTAATTGTGCAAACGTAAAGCTCATTTAAGCCTCCAAAGAAACTGGACCAACTGTAACAAATACACCTCCTCCAGTAACAGAACCTGTTGTAGAAGATGCAGAAATACTTATTGTATATGCATCATCTGTTGTTTTAGTTATAACATATCCTACAGCTAATTCAAAGTTAGCTTGAGTAATTCCATCAAATCCTACACAGTTTCTAAATCTAACTCTATCTGATGTAGCTCTTCCGTGACTCTTTTCTACAACTGTAATTACTGTACTGCCACTATCTGCTGCAGCTGTTGTGAATGGGTCAACCAATAAAAGACGCTCTGTAGCAGGTTCTAATCTATCTGGTCTTGCATCTAACAAACTCTGCGTATCATCTATTTTAAGCCTACCTAAGAAGTTTTGTGGGTGATCTCTATCAACAACATCATAACCTACCCTTAGACCCGTTCTAACGCCGTTCTCGACCTCAAATACAAGGTCTTTTATGTCATATCTAAATCCTGTTCTGTCACAGATACCAAATGCATGTTTTCCACTAGTATATGCCATTATTTTTCATCCTTACTTTTGTAAAAATAATCATCGCTATCACCATACCTGCTTAAACTAGGATTATTTTCTACTTGATATTCCATTGTACTCACTTTGAAGTCAGGCATCAAGGGCTTGTCTGGTGTTAAGCTGTTATCGTATATTCTCATTCTGTTATTAGGATACATACCAAACTGCCCATTTTCTAGTTCAAGTATATTATGAGACTTATGTTCTGCAGGTGTTTCGCTTGTGCTGTAGTCTATAGTATTTATATCTGCATGATAATTATCTATAGTTGCTACATAAGTTCCTTTTAGCTTGCCTTGATCTCTTGTATATGCCTCAAACATCATTGAGCTAACAAATTGTTTATGTATAGATACAACGCCATAATCCATACAATTCCAAAACTGCAGGTTATGAAGCTCTAAATCTTTTTTAGGTGTCTCTGGTTCAGAAACAAATGCACTAATTGGTAGCTTGTCGAACATGGCCCCATAATCAGGAAGGTAGGTTTCAAAATAGAAAGCTCTACCCGGCATAGATTTACAAGAAACCCATACACCTTTAACGAACTCTCCATGACCATCTTCATGATCTCTAAGGTACTCTCTTCTTACCCAAACATGAATTGCAGGAAGATTGCATATAAGTTGCGACAATTAACGACCTCTATTAAAATTCATTCCTCTAGTAGCTGCTCCGCCACCACGCATCTTTACAATGCCACCTTTTTTCATATAACCCATTTTATTACGAACTGGTGTAGGTAACTTACCTAATCCTTTATTGCCTTCAGGAACTGATTTTAAAGGCCCCCCAGTATTGAAATTCCCTGCAACACCAATCTTTCTTTCTTTTTCTTTTGTTGTTGATGCAAAATTCTTAGGTGACATAAAGTTTTTAGCTTTAAGGCCTCTTTTTTCTAAGCCTTTTCTAGTAAAGTCTGCATCATAAGATGAAGAATTAGATATATTGCTTCTGCTTTTTTTCTTTACTGGCTTTGATTTAAGAGGACCTTTTGATGGGCCCTGCTTAACGCTAGGTTTTTTAATTTGATCAGTTCCACCTAAACCAAAATTCTTTTTTGTCTTTTCCTTTTTCTTTTCTATTGTGTTAGCCACAGATTTTTTAGGTTTAATTACCTCACTTAAACCAGATGTAACAACTGCTCTATTTGCTAACTGTTGAGAATTAGGACCTCTGTTAGAAGATATTTTATTTTGGTTTGGTCTGTTCACTAAAGATGTACTACGATTTTTTATATTAGTATTTTTTGGTTTAACAGGAACATTTACTTTTTTAGGACTTTCTATTTCTTTAGGTTTATTTTTAGATCCAGAGGTTTTTTTAGATTTAAACATGTTAAAAATATTTTTCACAGCTTTTTTTCTTAAAAGTCCTGCTGGAGTTAATCCTATAAGGCTTTGTATATCTTCGCCAAAATTTCCCTTTTTAAGAACTCTTTTGTTCTCATTGGGTCTGCCTGTGTTTACTATTTTTGTATTTTTATCAAGACGTTCTTTCTTTCTTATTTTAGCATCTTTTATGTTCTTTTTTACATTTGTCTGATTATTTTTACTTTTTTGTATTTCACCTGACGCTACGTTATAATTAGGATCATTAATCTTTTTCTTAGCTTTTTCAAATTCCAACTTTCGTTTTTCTTTTGCTGTAAGAATTTTACCATCTTTAACTGTTTTTTTTGTATTGTCTGCCATAGTTAAGCTCCATAAAATGTGTCGTAAGGTACAAATCTAGCAGATGCACTTTCTGAATCTTCACCTGCTGCTAATTCAAATTGAAATTCATATTCTTGTTTAAGAGGTGTTACTCTATTTGCAACTTCTGGTCTTTTCATAGCTATATAATAAGCAAGTCCAGATACTAGACAAGGAACAAATCTTGGTGGCACAAATGATGTAGTTGTTCCATCTATACCAGATGATATTCCATCAATTCCTGCAATTCTATAATAAGATAAAGTATATGTAGATGCGCTATCTGGAACAGGCCACAAGGTTACTGTTGTGGAAGCTGCAAGTCTTTGTATAAATATTTGTGTGGGTTTACCAGTTGTATTCTTTGCTGATTGCTTGGCATATGTTGAAACACTAACTCTCGTTAAGTTTGTATCTGTCTGACTGGTTCCAGTTCCTGTTCTAATTTGATGCTCTATTACATCAACGGTATCTGCAGGAAGAGTGTATGTTGCTGTACCAGCTGTTAATGCTTGAGTTCCTGCCTCTATAGTCCAAAGATTCAGGCCTCTATTCTGCCATTCCATAGTTAATATATTAAAACTACGTCTGGCGTTTCTTAGGTCATTACCTGTTCTTAATTCTAATCCAGCTCTTTGATAAGCCTCTTCAAATAAATCTGGTATATCTGGTACTACTACTGCCATTTAAGTGACCTTTCTATAAGACTTCGTCTTTCGTGCAATCTTAGTTGGCTGTTTAGCCACTTGTTTTCCTCGCTTAATTGCTTTTCGCTTTTTAGCCGTAGTGGCGGCGTATTCAGAGGAAGATAAAGCTTTAATTGCTTTCGCAGGCAAATAACGCTCGCCTGTTGCTTTTGGCCCCTGTGTACTAGGTTTACCACTTTTTGTTCGCCACTTCTGTCTACCCCAAGCTTTTAAGCTCCTTTGTGGTTTTTTTAAATTAGACATTACTTTTTATTCATCCAAGCTGTTGTACCCATATAAGCTCCAACAATACCTGCCCCACTTAAATAAAACAAATTACTAATATCTGACAAAGCCTTTACTCTTTCAATATCAATAATAAACATTGCAACTGTAAATACTCCCATTGCAACTAAAGTATATCTTGCCATCCTTAGTTGAGCAAGCTGTTTCCTTAATTGAGTTTCTGTCTCTTTCATCATCTTAGCATGCTCTAACTCTTCATCAGTAACTACACCATCCCCGTCAATGTCATATTCATTGTATTTACTGTTATTTTCAAGTTTTTTGCTCATTTAGCTATACTCCTCAAGCTTTCCATAACCTGATCAATGCTAGGCTCTTTTCCATTGGGATTAAGTTTACATTTATACTTGCGAGGGCATCCTATATGAATGTCTGTAAACTCTAATTCATATGTTCTTTGTGCGCCTACATATACGCAAGCCATTTTATCTTTAAATACTTTTTGTACTTTTAACCTGCATGTTGTCATGACTGGTTGTGTAATAGTACCATTATTAATTTTTTGTTGCCTTGTATAATCTTTTGGTGCGTTATAAATTTTACCTTTAGCATGCGCTTTCTTAAACCATATAGATGCTACTAACAGCATAAATCCGCTAACAACTAATACCAAAAATATCCAAGCAATACCTTCACCTACTTGTCTTCGTAATTGCTGTTGTTTGTAAACTGTTCTTTGACGGTCTTTCCTTATTTGGCCTTCCATCTGCAAAAGCTCATCATAGGCTTGTGGCCCATGAGTTAAGTTTAGAAACATCTTGAGTTCGTACCTTTGTTCCTCAAGTTTCTTCTTGGCTGCATAAGCAGCGAGAGCTGCCTCTTCAATAGAACCAGCTTTAAACAATTTGCCAAACAGGGGAGGATTTTTAGCTTGCTTTTCCGCATTATCAATATCTGAGACAGCTCCCATCCAACGACCTATGTCCCCACTCATTTGTTCTATATCTCTTGCTGCTGCAAATCCTGACTTAATAGCGTTAAATGCGCTATTCGCAACTCCCATTGCGACAGATATAGTAACTGGGTCCATAATGTATCATTCCTTATTTGTAGCCGCCACCTGCTTTCTTGTAAGCTTTAGCCATCATTTGTGCTTTACGAGCAGACCACTGACCGGGCGCACCGCCTTTGCCGCCTGCTTTAATTCTATTAAATATGCTTTTTCTAAGTCCGGGCTTAGTATAGTTACCTGCCTCATTGACCTTGCTTTTCTTTTTAACTCTACCACCAGCTTTCATGCCAGAGCCGTCATCTATATTCTTTGCTTTACGAAGTATGGCTAGATCACCTGCATCACTACCAGATGTTAAAAAGCCACCACTATTTAACCTTGTTACTTTCACTAAGCTCTCCTGTTAACTTTTTTTGCTTTACTTGTTCTGGCAAATGATCTGTTAACTGACTTAGGCTTTACTGTAAGATTTTTTCTTTTGTTATCTTTAGGATTGCCATTCTTGTGAGCAACATCTTTACCATCACCTTTTTTGACTTTACCTGCAGTTTTCATAGTAGACCTAGCTGTGTTTCTACTAGCTCTTCTTTTCTTCTGAACAGGTTTCTTGTGGTAATTATCGTATTCACCACGATAGTTACGATTGGGCATCTTGAATCTCTTTTAATTCTTTAACCCACTCATAACCAAAAGAACTTTCCCATCTTGCATCATCTGATATAACAGCTTGGCATGTTGTGCATTCAACAGAGTTTTCTTTTGTTTCTTTTATAGCTGTTTTACAAATAGGGCATATTTGATCAATCATTATACAGCCCTCGTCTTTCCCTTCATAGCACAACCATCTATTGACTTTTTTCTTCTCAATGGGCCACCAGCCATCATGCCTGTCATAGGAGTCATTCTATTGTTACCTGACTTACCTGCATTTCTTCCTGCAGCCATAGCCATTTTTCTTTTCTTTGCTTCTTCTCTTTTATCCAAAGCAAGAGAGCCAATAGGACTCATACCTGTTTTTCCTAATTGAGCTAAAGCACCAGATATTGGGCCTTTACCCTTCATAATACTATAGGCAGGAGAAAATGTTTCTAACATCTTTCCTATGTTTTTTCTTATAACTCCACCGCTTTTAGATTCTATAGGAGTTCTTTTCTTAGCAGGTGGTTTTGGAGGAGAATACTTTCCTGTTTTTCTTTTTTTAATTTCTATCGGCATTTTATTTACCCCTCTTCATAGAGCCGCCATATCTTTTCTTAACAACTACGTTCCTTTTTTTGTCACCTGTTTTAACATTACCAGCACCTGCTGACGGAGCAACTCTCTTAGGAACTACAGGGCCTTTCTTTCTTGTTTTGCCTTGTTGAAAGTTCATGTAATCACGAAGACTTAATCCTGATTTCTTTAACTGTTCTTTAGTAACTACAGGACCTTTTGTAGGTTTAGCTTTTTTTACTATACGAGGATCTACGGTTGCATTGGCTTTTTTACCTATAAATTTTGTAGACTCTTTTTGAGATTTAAGAGTTTTTTCTTTTTTAGCTTTTTTAGCATCAGCTAGTTTTCTAATAGGGCTTTTCTTACTGTTAGGGACTTTTTTCTTAGAACCGGTAAAGAAACTTTTAACCCCAGCAACAAAGTCGTCACCTATTTTTTTCTTTTTAAGATTCTTTGGTTTTGGTTTTGGTAATGCCATTTTATTTCCCTTCATTTGTTTGTTCATTGTAGTTCTTGATATCATTATTTAAGTAACGATAACAATTCAGTTACCGCTCCTGTATTAGTTACAGCTATCACTGCTAAAGCACCAATCAACATCCACTTAGCTTGAAATACAGCCCTTTTGATATCTGTCATATCTGATCTTAACTCATCAACATGTTTAACAAGATAATCTTGTTTGGACTTCCATTCGGCAAATTCTATTTGCAAAGACTGAACATTTTTTTGTGTCATTAACATTTCCACCTTCTTCTAGCTTGTCGTAAACGACTATTGGGATTAGCTGCAGCTTTAGGGAATTGTTTCATTTGCCCTGCTGATCTTGCACAATAAGACTTACGTCTCTTTGCTGCAGTGCTACCTTTTTTTACTTTACCAGTAACAGCTGTCTTTAGTTTTGATCCGGGATTATCTTTGCGATATTTAGCCACACCTTTTTTAGTCATGCCTGCGCCTGACTTAGTAGGGCGTTTGTGACCGCCCCCTATAGTGTGACCTTTCATTGTGCCTTTTGTAGCCATTATGACAAGAACAAGGTTAACTTATTACCTGAACCAGTAAAACCATGAACATAAGCACCATTCTCAGCTAATATTCCTTGATCCGGCAAGTTCAGTGTATGTAACCCAGTAGGAAAACTTTGAAGTAATAAAGTTTCTCCACCTGATCCATCCTTTATTGTTAATACACCAGCAGCATTACCAAATATAACAACCTGCCTAATTCTAGACCTTTGAGGGCCTAGAACAGCAGCGGCATCGCCTTGGTTAATGTTAAATGCCTTTGTGTCTGATCGACCTGACATATAAACCTCCTATGCTACTTGTACATACTCAATAATGAATGTGAAAGACCCATCTGTTGTTGAATTCACAGTGTTTGTGATGTTACAAAATATAGTTCTTTCAGCAGAAGTATATTGCGGAGAAACTGGAGCAGTAGTCGCATTTTGTGTTGTTGCAACAAGCGTAGTGGTTGTTACATTACCAACAACAACAGTTGTGCCACCATCAAGAATCTCGTCAGTTACTGCTGCAACAATCTGTGCGCCAGAACTAGATGTACCAACTTCATATCCAATATCACCAGTTCCAATAACTGGAGCAGTAACGCAGAGTATCTTTATGTCAGTAATGATTGTGTTTGCAGGTTGGGTGAATTCACCAATAGCTGCACTGTCTCCTGCAGTACTATTTACAGTAACTCCAGTTGCAAAGCCAACATGTTTGGTAAATTTATTAGTTACAATTCCAGTTGAAGCAGTGCTTGCTACAGTGGTAACGGTGCCTGTGGTGGCATCTTTTGAAACTATTTGAAATCCGTTTTCGGAACGGACTGGTCCGTTAAAAGTAGTATTAGCCATGTAAATCTCCTTATCGTGGCAAGTGTCAGTTACACAATGTAACTGTTAAGGGAAAAAGTAAAGGGGCGATTTACGCCCCTCTATATTATTTTATTTATGCACCCGGTGATCCATACATACCTAATGGATCTGATACACCGAATGAATATCTCTCACGGGCTTTGTATCTTACATTACCTGTGTTGAAATCTCCATCCATTGCAGTTGACATAGGTGTTCTTACGAACATCTTCATTCCATTAGGAACATCTGTAGTCAAAAAGAAAGCATCTGAGTCTGTTAAATAGTGGTTAACAGAATAGCCTTCTGGGATTGACCCATTTGATCTTAATGCATTTGTGTCATTGTCTGCAGTCGCTACTCTTAATTCTGATTGTAGAATTCTTGTAGCAACAAACATTAATGCCGGTGGAATGATTAACTTTCTAGGTCTAGCTGCAATCAATAAGCCTCTTTCGTCTACGAAAGCTGCAATATCAATAACGGCTTGCTCTAATGAAGTTTCATTCAAGTCAGCACCAGATGTAGGTCTGTTACGGTTATTACCACCTGCTACAGTCGGATGATCTGTATCAAATAGGAATTGTCCGTCACCACTTGTGAAAGTGTCAAAACCTGTATTAAGCAATGAAGCTGCCTTTGTTTGCTTTGTATAAGCCATAGCTCTTGCTAATGCTTTTGTATATCTCGCTGATAGTGAGTCATACAAGTTGTCTTCCATCGCTTCTTCAGTGATGGAGAAACCCATTGCAACAGTTTCATGATTATATCTAGCAGTGAAAGACTCTTGAGCTGTATCATAAGATATAGCTGCGCCCTCTTGCTTGATTGGTGCTGCACCAAATCCTGACAATTTGACTTCTTCTTCAAAGCTACGCTCTGAATTTTCAACGTCATAGATTTCTGCATGTTCGTCTTCGTACTTTTGGTACTCTAGACCGAAAAGGGCGTTTAGACCCGGTAACAACTCTTTAAGGAGTTGCGCTCTTGAAATAGCCATAGTTCAATCTCCCTATTAAGCTGCTGATGGAGCGTTGCCAGAAACGACACCGATACCAAGTTGATGACCTGTATTAAACTTACAAACCATTATAGGAAAAGCTGTACCTTTCTCATCACCGTCAAATCCACCTCTGAAATCAACAATTCTGATTGGTAAAGCCGCTGTAGTTGCTGCAGTGCTTATATCTAATGATACTCTAGAAATACCTAAAGTTGCATTTGATGTTCCTTGCACTAAAGCTGCGTTAGCTGCAATGTCATCATCATTAACACTGCCATCTGCTTGAATCTCAAACAAAATGTTTGGATCGTCAGCAACATAAACCATGCCATTGGTGTGAGCTGTGCCCGACCAAATTTGGCTGAATTGTGTTTGACCTGTGCTAATATCTGTATAACGACAACCCATGAAAATACCAATGGGTGTAGCTGATGTGGTACCAGTATCTTTTTGGATAGTGGTAGTACTTCCGGCGTCTGTTAACTTAACAACATCACCGAAACATATCCTTGTTGATTCAGTACTCAGTATTGGATATTGACGAAAAGAACTATTGTAAGTTCCACCAAGGTTTCCAACTGGTCTTAAACCGAAAGGAGCTGCTGTTGCGGACATATACTGTCTCCTTCATTTAAAAAAGTTAAAATTTATTTCTTATTTGCGTGTGCTTTTCTCTGGTGTGAGTACTGGCATACGTGGATCGGACTCTCTCATGTAATTATTATCAACGGCTGCCATTTGACTAGCAGTTTTTTGCTGATGATATTCCCTTCGAGCATCCATGTTTTCCTTTGAGTTCCTGCAAAGTAACAGTCCCCCAACCTCTACATTACCCTTAAATTTGGAATCGACATCTGGTAAAACTTTAAGTTCTGGGTGATCTTCTAGTTTTACTGGCTCCCAACCTTCACGAAATTTAGATGAAACATTAGTATTATCATTCTGACCAAGTGTTGATGTGCGAATCCAACGGAATTCTACTCCCTCTTGTGGATCGGGGTCTGGTAAAGCATTAGCTCGTTTCCAAGTTACCTTACGTTCTGATGTATCTCTTGTCTCAAGTGTGCGTGGGTCACGATTAGCCATTATATTGACTCCTTCAATAGTTGCGCTGCATATTGTTCAGGTGTAACTCCCAGACGTTTAGCGAGTCCTATCTGGGTGGAGGTTAGCTGCACTTTGCGTGGTTTTTTTGCACTTCTATTAACAGGGGCAACCACGTTACCAGCAGGTCGTTGAGGTGCTTCTACCTCTTCTGTCTCAACATTCTGCTTGTCTTGGAAATGATCTGGGAAAGCTTTTCCCATAGCATCATCAATTCTTTTAAAATATTCTTCTGTATCTAGTTTAGGGTTAATTCCTGCTTTAACTAGTTTTTGGTGTACGCCCATTGCGAAACCTGTCATATCCTCATGACCCTCTTTTTGAAACCAGTCACTATTAGAATCAAGCCATTCTTTATCTCTTCCAGTAGGCGCTTGCACTTGCGGCTGTGCAGGAGCCTGATTGAGTGGAGGAGACACATCAGGCTCTTCTGCTCTTACAGGAGGCTTGTAGCTTTCTACTCTGAACTTTTCGTTTTGTACTGCACTTAATTCTTCTTGTGCTTCAACTAATTTGTCAGGGTCGCCTGCCTCATATGCTTCTTTATATTTATGTTTAGCCTGATCTAACTGAGCTTGAACTCTGCTTTTAGCCTGCTCAACTAAAACACCCTCACCCTCATCAAGGGTTTTTCTTAATTTTTTATTTTCTTCCATGAGCTTAGAAGCAGCACTAATTGCTTCTTCTTTAGTTCTAGCAGCTTCTTCTTTCTGCCGTCTTTCCTCATGATACTCATATTTAAGCTGTTTAATTCTTTTTTGCACATCGCCTGAGTACTTAGATACCTCATCATCATCTGGTATTTGAGGCTCTACGTTTTCTGCTCTCTTAGGCTTTCTGTCTGCTTCTGGTGTGTCATTGATCTCTTCTATTTCTATAGGATCGTTAGACATATCAATTTCTTGTTCTATTTTTTCTGCTGTATTTTCCATTACACCCTCGTATATTCTCTAGGATCATCAACAACAGCTTCAACTGTATCGTCATTGATCAATCTAAATTCTTCACCTCTGAGTTTAAACCTTGTACCAGAATATGATCTGAATATTACAAAATCACCTTCTTTACAGTATGGTCCATCTGGAAACTTATCTGCATCATTATATGCAGCTTTTCCCAAAGCTATGACCAATCCTATAATAGAGGCTGTTTGCTCCATTCCTTTTAATTTGTCTGGAATAATAACACCACCAATAGTTTTTTCTTCTAACTTTGGTATTGCTATTAATAGTTTGTAACCCTGTGGTTCAGGTAATTTACGAGTAGTTTCTTCGTCTAGTTCTATTTTTTCTGCAGAGTACATCTCTGGTCCTTTTTGCAGTGATTTAGGTTCACAGTCACCTTGCAGACTCTATCGTCTGAAATATCGTTACTTTAAATATACACAGGTGTTGACTATTTGAAAACCCCTAATCTTCAATAAATCGTTTTTCAGCTTCCTGCAACAGTTCTTTGGAAATTGACAAGCCTTCGATTTTACCGACAAGTCTTTGATATTCCTCAAAGTTTTTAGGTCTGCCGGATGAAAGATAGTCAGAGACAACATCTATTTCTTCCTGAACTTTTTTGATAATGTATGTGTATATAGTTTCATTTTTACTCATTTGCTAAATCTTTTGCTATGTCTACAGCAATCTTCGTACCTTCTGCGACAGCTTCATTTTTAATCTTTTGAGATTGAATTTGAGCGTCTGAAGAATTTTTTGTAAGGGCAACACCAAGTCTCGCACCTTCTCTTTTGTTTTCAGACTCCAGTCTTTCGGTTTGATTTTTATCATTCATCATCGCTTTCTGAGCTTCCAGTTCTAGTTTAGCCATGTCCATTTGTTTCTTATGTTCAAGCTCTTGTTCTTTTATGGCAAGCTCTCTTTGTTGAATTTGAGTTAATGGGTCTTCTTGTTGTCTTTGTGCCTGTGCTTGTTGAGCTTCAGCTGTATTAGATTTCAATAACTTTTCTGCTGCTTCTGCAGTTATTCTTGACAACTCTTCTTCCGCATCTTCTGGTAATGGTTTTTCTTGATTAGGCATAGAAACGCCAAGATTTTTCTCTATCTCTTTTCTATATTGAAATGCCACATGCTCTGTTATGTGTGCAGATAAAGCTGCCTGTATTGCGCCTGCAAATGGTGACTGCCCTACAATTTCTTTTATCTTTGGATCATTAGCTGCTGCCATATGAACTCTTATATGCGCTTCATGATCTTGATACTTGAATGCTTTTACTGGCTCTTGTTTTAACATTGCCATGTTTTCTGTAACTGGGTCTGCAGGCTTAATATCATCTTGTAGTTTAATTATTGAACTTGCATCTTGTATTCCAAGAACCTCAAGCATTTGTCTGTGAAGCTTACCCATGTCGTAAAGTTGAGGTGCTTGCTGTGCAAGCTGTAGAGCTGCTTGGTACTGCATAACTCTTTGTGACATTGTTGCTGCGTTAGGATCAGATACTGGTATTACATCTATGCGATCGTCAAAGTCTTTTGTTCTAGAAAAGTCTCCTTCCATCTCATAAGCATATGTATCATCCATGTAATCCTTGATAACATTAGCAAGTAATCTTAGCTCATTCTTTAATGCTGCATGAAGTCTAGCCTGTACACCAGACATAACTTTCATTGACCTTTCCATCAAAGCAAGAGTTGTCCCAACAGGTGCTTGGGCGTTGATGTCCCCAACCTGTATATCGGCTACCGACCCTATTCTTCTTCCTTCGTCAACGATATTTCCAAGTAATTGGTACAATACTGATGACGGCTCTTTGTAAGGAATGAAAGTAATAGCGTCACGGATCGCACCACCCGGGACATCAACGTCACGGAATTCACCCGGCATGAGAGGCGAATCATCCCCTTTGATACGAAGACCCCTAGCTTTAAGACCAGCAGGCAGATTCGACAACGTACCGGCATCGATAAGTTGTCTGAGAATTGAGGTTGCACTTTTTGCAAGTCCTCCGATGAGGTGTATAAGTCCTGTACCGTAAAAGCCCAACCCGGGGAGATACCTGTAGTGGACAAAGTACTGTCTCTTTCTTTTCTTGTTGTCATCTTCGTAATAGTTCCTTCTTATGGATAATATCTCTCTGGATGATTTATCTATTGTGATAACGTAAGGTCTGGCTATACCGTCTTCTTCCTCAAACGGTTCTGGCATTTCCATTTCCACATGCATCTCAAGAAGAGTATGCCTGTCATCATCCTCAATAGTTGCAGATTCACCCTCTAATTCGTCATATTTTTCCTGTATATCTGAGAAATCTGGCTCTGGTTCCGGTAACTCTATTTCACGATAAAAGCCATTATTCATTAACTTTGCGATATCATTGTATGATTTTTTCATCACATGTGTGTATCTTTCACATGTCATAAGATCAGATGCGCCATATGAAACAACAAAGTCCTCTGCAGGTACAAACATTGCACAAGGCCTTTCCATGATTGGGTCATAATAAACTTTCTTAAAAGCTGAACCAGCTAATGGAAGTTTAAATAACATCTGTTCTGTTTCGTCACGGTATTCTGTCATCTCTTCAGTAAGAAGATAATTCATCTCATTCTCAACTCTAAGAGCCTGCTCTGTTTTTTCCACAGACATCTTGCCAAGTATCTTAGTTCTCACTGGGCCAGAAGCAGGGTATATCTCTCCCATAGCCTGTGCCTGAAATCTAACTATTGATTCTGTAAGTATTGGATGGAACACTCCTGATGAACCAGCCCAAGGTTGCTGTCTTTCTTCTATCTTCAATCCAAGTAAATCTAAACCCTTAACGTAACTCTTTGCCCATTCACTTCTTGATTGTTGGTCTGTTTGAAAATTACCAAGTAACTCACTAGCCATAGACTGCAAATCACTTTCATCTATTTCTTCTGCAAGGTTCCTGTCAAAATCACCTCCTGTAATTTCATCTACCTGCTCTCCAGTAAAATCTATTATCATTCCTCCATCTTCTGTTTCCACTGAAACAGCATCAGGGTTTTTGGCTGTAACCTCTTCAGGATTTACTATTTCTACATTTATATCTTCATCAATAACATCATCGTCAGCAGTAAATGGAATCATAGGTTTTTCAATAGCCATTCTAATTTCCTCTAGTAATATTCAACTGGTCTTCTATATTTCGGCTCATCATCCCAGTCATCCATAGTTGTTCTTATCCAGCCACCTTGCCTGAATCTTAACAGCGCTTGTGTGGTTGAGTCAACCAAGTCATCATGGTCTCCTGCTGGAAACGCTGCACATTCTTCAATAACTTCTTCCGCCCATCTTGTAGGTGGATACCAAACTACGCCACTTGCAAACAGATCAGTAACACCGTTTACCCTAGCTATCTTATCCTGTCCACGGCTTGGTGTAAACTCTGTAACTGGTATTCCCATAGCACGAAGCTCAAAAATCAAGGGTGAGCCTGCTGCTTTTGCCTCAACAATCATCTGATCTGGCTCAAATTCCCAGTATTTATCATAAGCTGCACGCTTTAATTCAGGAAATTCAAGCTTTTCTTTGTAAGAATCTATCAATATTAGGTTAGGTATCTCATTTCCGTCATCATCAGGGTGGTGAAAGATGCCCCACGTTGTGCAAGCACTATAATCCGCTCTTTGCGTTTTTAAGAAGGCTGTGTCCCATGATTGGATTATGGAGTCACATGGGGGTAAATCTTTTTTATCCCACTCCTGCCACCATTCACGCTTGATTAAAGCACCTTCTTCCGATGTAGGGTCCTGTTGGTACTGTGCATTCCACTTTGATACAGGTAATTCAGCTTTTAGTGCGTCTAATTCTGCACCGCTCCAAAATTCAGGCCATAATGGCTTGCCTGAAGGCATAATTGCAGGTAATTGTATGACTTCCCACTCATTTGAGCCTTCTCTTTCGGTAGATTTGTTAATTATTTGCCCTGTTAGGTCTCTTTTTGACCATCTTGTCATCACAAGTATGATTGCACCACCCGGTTGAAGTCTTTGACGGGGCCCAGAGGTGTACCATTCGTAAACTTTGTTATAAACTTCAGGATTATACTCACCCATTGTGGCTTCTTGCTCTGAATGTGGGTCATCAATGATAAGAATATCAGCACCTTTACCTGTAACGGCACCTCCAACACCTATCGCGAAGTAATCACCACGCTTATTTGTGTTCCATCTACCTGCGGCTTTACTATCTGTGGATAATTCTATGCCGGGAAATACATTTTGGAAGTCTTCGTTCTGTATTAAGTTACGAACCTTACGGCCAAAGCCAACTGACAGCTCTGCAGTGTGTGCTGTCTGGATAACTTTCTTATCTGGATACATTCCCAAGAACCATGCAGGAAATAAATAACTGGCAAACTCTGACTTGGTGTGACGGGGTGGCATATTTATTATCAATCTTTTTAATTCACCCCGGGCTACCCTCTCAAATGCCTCTGCCATAATCTCATGGTGCCTCCCATGAATAAATGAAGGCCACATCAAATTAACAAAAGGCAGAAACTCTTTTCGTGCCTGTTCCTTTTCCTGAATTTCACTAAGCTCTTCAACTAAAGCTAAAATCTCTTTTTGTTTCTCTGGAGAAAACTGGTCTAACTTCTTAGATGCCGATTTTATTATTTTAGATAGATCATTCATTTTCGTTTATGCATTCACTAGGCTTGTTATCAACAATCCTCTGAGCAAGATCAATCATCCATAAACATTCTTTTGTGTCTACAGCAGAAACAATGTGCAAAGACCTGTCACCATTGTCATCAGTAACCCATCCAATAACAACAGGCTCTTCTAGCTCAGGGTAATCTCCCTCAACCTCTTCTGAGAAAATATTTTGTTTTCTAAAGTCGTCTAGATTTATAACGTTGTCTGTCAATCGAAAAATCCCAACTAGTTATATAATACTAGTTATAACTAGTATTGTTATACTAGTATAAATAAACATATATACTAGTAATAACTAGTAGGGAACCCCCTAAATCAATTTTTTTTTACTTTTTTTTATTGGTTTTTACATATATGGGCATGTGGGGGCATTAGATTCTAGAAAAATATTAGGGGTGACCCCCTCTTGACAGAATTTATAATTTTAGTGTGCAACATAAACTACGCGCGTGCGTAGGGGGCGACCAACATACGGGGGTATACGGGGTAGGTGGGGTAGCTAGAAGTCGAAATTAACTTTTAGGGGAGGCGAAATTATACAAACTTCTAGGCTAATCACCTAGCAACTTTTGTAACTTATCTTTTAAATCTTGTTCTATTTCTTCAGTACTGCGATCAGCTTGTTTTGTTTCCATCTCAACCTTATCACTAAACATTGAAACAGTTTTACCTAACAACTCTAACGCTCTTATTCTACTCGATGCATTGTCAGCCTGATCAGCCTCTTCAGTTAACCTTTTCAATACATACTCTTCACGCCTGACCGCTCTCGTCAACTTATCTTCCTCTAATCTCTTTTGAATATCTTTAATCCTCTTGGATACCTTATGGTTAGCCATTAAAGCGGATGCCATACTCCAAATAGTTTTATCTAATGTGTTAGGGCTTACATTATAGACCGCTCTATAAGCATCGCTTGCAGTCTTTCCCTCTTCAGCTACAAGCCTCGCAAACTCTGACTGTTTTGCAGTTATTGGTTGTTCTTTTTGTCTTGTTGATTTGAACTCTTTTTGAGTGCCTCCAACTATTTTCAACTTTGGTTTTTTATCGTCTTTTTTGTCCGCCATAATTTTACTTCCTATTATTAAAAAATAAGCCACTCAGAAGTTAGCACCTCATTCACTTACTGTAAATATTTTCTCATTTCGTGAAACTATCTTTAATAGCCCATACAAGCCCATACAGAGATAAAAGGTGTTATAGGCTACGATATATCATAAAAGTTTGTTTCGCAGTTTTTGGCTTGGGGCTTACGTTACAGAGCATCATTAAAAAAAGATTAAAATAATTCAATTTATTTACAAGAAAAACAGTCTCTCAATCTTATTAATTATGAGTTCGGAAATTTTCTAAACTCATTCGTAATAGTTAGTACAACAACAAAAGAAAGCGAGACAATGAGAAAAAAACTTACAGTAAAAATAACATACGAAAACAAAATAAAAGAACTAGAGCAAGAAATACACGAAATCCTATTAGATCAGGAGATCGAAAACGACATAAAGCCAAGTGATATCAGATGCCCTTATTATGGATGCGGGGCAACATTCCCAAGTTCTATATTACATGATACTGAGTTTTGTCCTGAGTGTGAAGAGCCTTTTGATCATGACGATATCGAACTGCATCTAGAATAAAATATTTTGGGGGCAGTTTTTATTGCCCCCAAAAGTTTAATTTAACTTTTACAGAAGTTTAGAAAAAAAAGATTTGAACGTCAGCAACAGTTACAAGGAACATTTACAATTATTTACATTTATTTATATATTTGGGCTTGCATATACATTAGCCAATTGCTATATAAATAGTGCGACCAAGTCAGCCCCTATTTGGCAACCCGTTTGATGCGAACCACAAACATCCCGATCTGACCTACATGGGAAACTAGGCAGAATTAAAGATCGGCAAGAGTGAACCGCCCCCCACAATTCACAGAGATGATCTGAGCGATATGGACTGAACATAAGAAGTTTAAAATTAAACGGGTTTCTCAATAGTGGCTGACACTAACAAATCAATCAACAACTCAGGAGTACAATAATGTACAAGAAATTAAATCAAGACGAGATCAAGTTACTAAGGCTTTTAGCTGATGCTTATAACTTTGCAAATATCGCAGATGTTCATTCCTCATATGCTGAGGATGATGGATCAAGTGCTAAGTATAAAGGCAATTATGAAACAATGGAGATGGTCAACGAATTAAATCCTAGAATTGTTTCAAGTGTATGCAATCCAATATCTAAAGCGGTAACTTCCATAATTGGGGAAGAGTTACATGAGTATTGGATCAATGGATCAAATTACGATGTAGATGAGTTAATAAAAATAACAAATAGCGAGGGAGTTTAAACATGAGAAAATTATTATCAATTTTAGGAAGAAATTTATTTCCAAATTTAATAGATGGAGATGGATATATAATTTTGACTAAGCCTAAAAAATTATCTCAAGAAGAGTTCATTAATCTAATGTCCTCAAAATCAACTGCAACAAATGGAGTTTTATAATGCAGAAAAATATTATTCAAGACTATGCACTTTCAGACGATAGCATTAAGACAATAGCCTCTTCAGAGGTTTTAGTCTCAGGTCTCAAGGATACAAATAAAGAGAATGTCGCATCAATTAATGAGAGCAAAGTACAAGATCAGTATGTGCCTTTCATCGTTCATACTGCAAAGTTCCCAAGGACTGCAAGTGGTAACGTGGCAAAAGGTGTAACGGCTATCATGTATGATGACCTGATTAATCATTGCGGTTTGTCTAAGTCCTCAGCCAAGTTGCTCAAGGAAACATGTGTAAAATTCTGCGAGTATTTCAATGTACCAACTCAGGCAACACCTGAGTACGTCAGGAATATTTTATCTGACAATAACCTTGAAAAGCAGACAGACATTGTAGCTAAGGTCTCAGGTAAAAAAGAAGTAACTCTTGCTGAGAAGATTGCTAAAATGGTTTACGGCAAAGAGGTTACCAAAAAGATCGATGGTATTGAGCAAACTGTTTTCGTAGCGACAGATTTAAATATGGATGAGATCGAGGAGATCGAAAGCCATATGGCTGATATCAAGAGAGTTCGCATCGCAACTGACAAGGCTAATGAAAAGAAGTTGGCTGAGACTAACGAAGATAATCAAGAGACTAATGACGTTCTTGATGCTCTTACTGCCTAATCGAATGCACAAATTGAGACAGATCAAAGCGGTCTGTCTCTGCTTGTTCAATCGAGCAATAACAACAACTATCATGGAGTAGATATGAATAAAAATCAGGAAATAACTAAACACTTTGGCGGTCGAATTATACGAGGTGTTTTTAAAAAAATTGATGGCTCTCGCAGAAAATTTTGGGGAGTTCTCAAATATGAGGATAGGGATATTCCTAACCTCGTAACAGTCTACGATTTCAGAATAGCTGAGTATCGTAGATTTAGGCTAGATCAAGGTGCTATTACATTAAATAGCGGTAAGATTTGGTACAAATACAATAGCCATAATGGTGTAACTTTAAAAACTAGGAGTGCTTAAATGAGATTATCATTAGCAAAAAAGATCATTGTCGAGGGCATCAAAAAGAATGTTGCTCAAACTTCAACTAAGCCAATTACTTTCCATTTAGATGGTAGTATGGGAATTGGTAAAACTGCACTAGCAAAACAGATTGCTCAGGACTTGGGCTTTTACATGCAGAATATTGCACTTGCTCAGCTAGAGCCTACAGACATTGGCGGTATGAGAATGCCTCAGGGCGATAAGATGATTACTCTTCAGCCTGATTGGTATATAGATGCTGATCGCATGGCTCAGCTAGAGGCTGAGGGCTTTAAAGGTGTACTTTATTTCTTCGATGAGTTGCCTCAAAGCCCCGTACTTAACATGAATATATTCGCTCAAATTGCTGACGAATATAGAGTTGGAGAGTACAAGCTAGACAGAACAAAATGCTATGTAATGTCAGCGGGGAACAAGCTATCAGATAAGGCGGGGACTAATACAATGCCAAGCCACTTGATCGATAGACTTACGTTCCTAGAGATTGAGCCAAACCTCGAGGACACTTGCGGATACTTCGCTAAAAGCGGTGTTGATCACAGAGTTATATCGTGGTTGAGATTTCAGCCTGAGTTCTTGCATCAGTTTAAAGTTGGAGTGAATGCTTATCCAACTCCAAGGTCAATCGAGAGGTCAGCACAGATCATGAATTGGGACTTGGATGACGAGGCAATGGCTGAGGCTATCAGCGGTCAAATTGGTCGCCCCGCTTATGCAAACCTTAAAACTCATATGGATGTACATGACAAATGTCCTGACATTGATAAGCTGATCGCAAGCCCTGATACTGCTGAGATTGTTGAAGAGCCTGCGATTATGTATGCACTTTGTTCATCGTTATCAACTAAGGCTAACGATAAGAACATAGGCAACATTTTGAAATACCTCAAAAGATTACCTAATGAGGAGTTTCAAGCTTTTGTTCTTAAGGATGCATTATCTAGGGACAACAGTCTTAAGCAAAATAAAGATGTCAGATTGTGGGCATCTGCAAAGGGCAACGGGAAATATCTCGTTGCCTAGAAGTTAACTTTAACTTTTAGGAGTGCAAATATGCATGATTTACCAAGGAAGATCGCAAGATCAAAGGTCAGGCTTATGCTTGATAAACTTTCAAAAGGTTGGGGCTTTTATGCCTCAGTCCTTTATCAAATGCCAATGGTTGAGAAAAGTTCTCTTCCTACTATGGCAACTGACGGCAAAAGTATTTTCTATAATGCAGAATTTACTGATGCCTTATCTGAGGCTGAGTTGGATGGAGTTAAAGTTCATGAGGCTTACCATCGTATCCTAAAGCATCATTTAAGGATGGGCAAAAGAGATGCTGAGTTATGGAATATTGCATGTGATTATGCGATCAATCCAATAATAATTCAGTCAGGTCTTGTTCTTCCTGAGGGGGCTTTGATTGATGACAAGTTCAAAGGTATGTCAGCAGAAAAAATTTACGACCTACTGAAACAAGATCAGGGCGATGATGGAAACGGCGGTGGCGGTAGCGGTCAGCCTCAACCTCAGGAGTGGGGCAATGTTGAAGATCAGGGCGGTGGTATGTCTGAAGATCAGATCAAATCTGAAGAGGCAACAATCAATGCTCAGGTTGTTATGGCGGTCAACTCAATGAAGACTGAGGCGGGTAAACTTCCCGCTAACATCAAGGAAATCATTGACGAGATGAAGAGGTCTCAGATTGATTGGAAAGATGTACTTCGCAGATTTGTTGGCGGAGATCAGCCTGAGGGATATTCTTATCGCAGACCTAATCGCAGACAATGGTACTTAAACGAGGTTGTCACTCCCGTATCAAACAAGATCGGATGCGGAGACATTGTTGTTGGCATCGATACTAGCGGATCAGTTTCAAGTATTGAGTTATCCCACTTCTTGGGCGAGCTGAATGCTATCGCTGAAAGCTCAGGTGCTGAAAGTGTCACAATCATTACATGCGACTATGATGTTCAAGATGTTGTCAGGTATGAGAAAGGCGATCAGATTGAGGACATATCATGTAAAGGTCGAGGCGGTACAAGAGTAATGCCCGTCTTCGATTATATTGCTGAGAACAATATCAATGTCGATAACTTCATTTACTTTACTGACATGGGCATTGGCGATTATCCTCAGCAAGATGTTGGATATCCTATCCTTTGGGTATCAAGCGATATGAGAGGGGAAGAGGCTCCCATTGGAGAGACCACTTACCTCAAAGTAGCCTAACAAAACTAAGTTATCCACAAGCCCGCTAATTTGGGCTTGTGGTCAAATCATCAACTACTATCATTATTTGGAGTTACAATTATGAGTAAGAAAAGACAAAGTGCCATAAAGCACAAAGTTCATTTAAATATTATCAAAAACTTACAAACTTCTTTAAAAGATTTTGATCTTGATATTGCTGACGTTATGTCATCGATGTATCAGTACAGACAACATCCTTTATTTTGTAAGAAAAAAGCTGACAAGATGGAGCAATTAAAATCATATTTAGATTATGATCAGCAACAATCTATTAGCAATTTATCGACTATGCTTTCGTCTATAGTAGGATATAGAAAAGATCAAAAGAAAAATTCTATTCTCAATACTGAAGAGTTTAATAAGCAGTATGATGTTTACACTAAAGCAATACACTCGTCAAAAAATACTGCTTATGATTGGTGGAGAAAAAACCATCAAAGAACTCAGGCAAAAGTTATCTGCGAAAAGGATACACAAAAAGGTATCGAGCAAGATGTAAACAGTACATGGGGCGATAGAAAAATACATGTCCCGCCTTTGTGGTATCATAAGGTTTGGAAAAAAGGTTTGTCAGGTGTTGAGTATAAAGGCAGACCTCATTTTGTTATCGATGTAAAGCCTTATCCTATTGCTAGGTTAGAGCAAGACAATATCAAAATGTACAAAGCTGATGTCGTCAGTTCTAAGGGCGGTGTACTTTCATACATTGAAGACCTTTGGTTAGCATCATTTGAGACTAGCCCTTTTATTGTAGAAAAAAAAGGTGGTTCATTGTGGGATACTAAGCCCGCTGAGTGTATCGTTTCATTAAGCCCTGAGTTAAGACGAGCAGAGACTAACGTCTCTCAGAGAATAACAAATGGTGTTATTAATAATTTGTTAGATTAGGAGGTATCAAATGCAAATTAATTTAAATCAAAGCAATGTTAATCCAAGCGATTTAGTCGCTTGGGTTCATAAGGGGTATATGTATTGCCCCGTTCTAACTGTTGGAGATCAGATATTCAGCCATGAGATTGTTGACATGTCTGATCCTGACAAAGAGCCATTCTTTTATGAGGGCAGTCTTCAAAAATTTATGGATCGTGATACGTTTATTGATTTTGTAGATTACATGATCAGAGCAACTAAATCAGGTCTGTAGAAGTTTAATTTAACTTTTGGGAGTTCAAAATGAAGTACAATTTCAAGCACTATCAAAATAGAATGTATCAAGATAATTATTTAAAAAATCTTTATTTAAAAATTATTTTCTTTTTATCAGTAATATTATCAATATTAATCATAGGAGTTTTATAATGACAGAGTTGGAGATAATTCAAAAATTAGATGGCATCATTGCTGATCTAATTAAGGATGGATTGCATGATATCGCAATCAATATTGAGATCGAAAAGCAAAAGGTCGCACAACAATTTAATCAAGCTGAATTTAATAGTCAGCAAATAGACTTGGAGGAATATCTATGAGTAAAATAAAATGGAAAGAACTTCAGCCTGAGAAAATTTCTTGGGCTGAGGCTATATTGGAGGTAGAGGGGTTAGTTAATGCTGAGATATCGCACCTGAGAAAAAAAGGTAACGATAACATTGCTGATCTACTTCTTAAATCAATGCATGTAATCAAGAGAGGATATTAAATGAATAAAGAATATCATTTAAAAAAATTAGATCGTCTTTATAAAGATTGGGTCTTGCATAGTAAATTTCATTTCATCCCAAAGCCTATGGAGATGGAAGAATTTATAGACGTAAATTACGAGCAGTTAACTCATGATCAATATAGGTTTTTGAGATCATTAATAAACGTAACCGCACATGTTCAAAATTTTGAGGAGAATGAACAATGAAAATAATATCATCTAGCTATAATTTTAATGAAGAAGAATGTAAAATAAAAACCACTACATCATATAATGAGATGCAAGATGTCATTAAAATGGACTGTCTAATTGATACAATATATGAATTAGAAAATTTGAGGGATAGCTTGCATGAAAAAATGTATGGTAAAGAAAAAGATGAAGAATGTCCTGACGATTTAAGTAGGGTTAAAGTATGGCTTAAAGGAGAGGTTTCTGACGTAAGAAAACAATGTCACGAAGACGATGTTGATGCTAGAGAACTTGGCATACTTGATGGAAGACTTGAATGTGCTGAAAATTTATTAGAGCAAATAGAAAAATGGGAGAATGAATAATGGATAATATAGATAGAATTTTATTATTCTTGATGGGTATATGTGTAATGCTTATGTCCATTGTAACATTAGCTGATCCTGACGGATATTATATGCAAAGTATAGAGGGAATATTTATAACTTTGTTTATAGGCTCTATTGGATTAACAATGATACTTGTCAGTTTTGGCAGTATCTTTTTCAAGTCAAATAATTAGAGGGAGAGGTCACTCCTATTAGGTGGGCAAAAGTGGATGCCTGAGGTTTTTTATATATATTCCCCTCTAACCTAAATGCTATACATCCCTAGATAATTATCCCCTCACATATTTCTTTGAGATTTTTATTATGGGCAAAACCTAGACCTCTTTAAATTATGTCAGGTAAATGTATGGAAAGCCACAAACAAAGGCTCATTAGAGCCTTGTACAGAGGGGTTGGCAGACCTCTCTGTACGAATACTAGTAAATTTAACAAACATCTCTGTACGAGCCGTGCATGGATAAAATGGAGAATATAAAATGAACAAAAAAGGAAAAGGCGGTCACTCAAGCACTTATGAATTTTTAAATAAGGATGTTAGAAATTCTCATAAAGACCTTGTTGAACGTAACAAAAAAATGACACCTCAGGAATTGGGGATGGATGAAAAATTTGAAGATGTTCCTACTAGCTTATCAGATAAAGATAAAGAAATAGGAAGAGTTAATAAAGTGTCATCGTCAGGCATTCAACACATGCGGGGCGGTAGTGCATTTGAGGAGGTTTCATAATGCTGACAACATCATTAATGTGCTTGGCTCTCAACATATATCATGAGGCTAAAAATCAAAGTTTCATAGGGCAAGTTGCAGTTGCACAAGTTGTCATGAATAGAGTAAATGATACAAGGTATCCCAATACAGTTTGTGAGGTAGTCAAACAAGGCTTAACTTACAAATGGAAACCATCATTCCCTATCAAAAATAAATGCCAATTTAGTTGGTACTGTGATGGCAAGAGTGACAAACCTAAACAAGGTAAGGCATGGGAAGATGCTAAACATGTTGCCAATGGTGTTTATAATGAGCATCTATCTGACTTTGTTGAGGGGGCAACACATTACCATGCTGACTATGTCAATCCTAGTTGGGCTGAAACTAAAACATATGTAATGAGAATTGATGACCACATATTTTATAGGTGGGACATTGAGGAAAATAAAAACTACCTATACGACTAGAAGTTAAATTAAACTTTTAGATAATTACCTACCTTAACAGAACCAAATATACACAACAGTCCTTTCTGAGGGCATCGTAAGTTCAACTATAAAAGGAAAAAGGTAATGAAAAAATCTATTAATAAAGATAAGAAAAAGTTTTTACGTTTAATTTGTTTAACTGAAAATGAAAAGAGAATTATGCAAAAATATAAATGCACTAATCTAGCAATAAATAAATTATTCTTAAAAAGAGTTAATAGATAAAAAAAAGAATGAGGGCGGTATTGGAGTTACCGCCCTCTTGCGTAAGAAGTGAGATGCTGAGAAAACAATCACTTTCACAAAACATAATCCCACCTTTTAATTAAGTCAACTATTTCCCCAACTTTCATAAAAGTTTTTTATTGGCTTAACAATCCCACCTATATTATTTTCAATAAATTCAATATCAATACGACTTAAATCCTTATCAGTTATTATTTTTAACAGAGTGTCGTAAACCTTAGATCCACCTGCTGATCTAGACGATCGTAAGCATTCAAAAACTTTTGTTCTTAAAATCTCGTTGTCATTGCTATTGGTGTCGTGGCTAGCGATAATTCTTGGATTGTAATTGGATGCCCTTATCCCCACCATACCTGATCTATTGTAGTCCATTTGGAGTTTATCTAATATCATGAAGTGATCTAGCGATATACTATCATGGAGTAGCAACTTGTCTAAACAAGTCTGATCAACCACTCGCATCCTTACTTTATTTGATTTGCCTATAAACTCAGGCTTAACTGTTTTATTTTCAAAATGGTAAGTCTTCGTCATCTTCTTCTTTTTCATAATAACTTCTAGGCGGAGATTTTGCTTTTGGCATATTGTATCCGCTTGGTGCAAGCATGTCCTCAGCATGAGAACTTTTGTCTACACTATTATACCTAGATGTTATTTTGTCAAAAGACAAGTCACAATCCCCAATAGAACCCACCCAAGAAAATCTACATTTCCAAATCATTATCTGACTTATGCTTGACGTTGATGGCTTAGGTCTATGAACAGTTAGTCCTATGTCAGCTTTAGCAAACCAACTGGCTGAACCTGATATATCGTATCCTTTTGGTGGTGGAACAGTCCCGTCATCTTTCCTCATCATTTTTGTTGGATGAGCAACAAACCAAATATGTATGCCATGTGCCTGAGCAAAAACTCTCAGGGCAGTCAACATATCTGAAATCCAATCTGTCTCAGAAGTTAAATTATCTTTTGAGATATAATTGTATGGATCAATTACAACTCCCCTAACTCCATGCCTCATTACCGCAACTTTCATTCTTTCCATAATGCTATCTAACGTAGATAGCGAGCCATCTGCCTGATACAAAAATGAAAAATGATCTTGCACAAATTTCTTCCCCTCAATCAAATCTTCCTTATTTAATTTTGGTGTAATGCCATCAAAAAATGGCTTGCCTACATGCTTACTTATTAACTTGGCTATATGTATTCTAGGCTCATTTTCAAAAGAACATATTCCAAATTTCCATCCTTTTTCTTTTGCTATGTTTACCATTATCTGATCAACAAACTCTGACTTACCGCTTGATGGATGCCCCGTAACAACTGTTAGCTGACCCTCGACAATCGTATATAGCGGGTCTACTTCCTCATATCCCGTTGATGCCCCTGAGCCTACACCTTTCTCATATATCTCATCGACTTCCTCATAAAAATGCGATGCATCGTAAAGACCTGAAACGGGATACGGCTTAGGATTTGATGCAATCTCATCTAACTTTGTTTTGCCGTGCTTTACTAAAACTTCATTAGCATCCTTGCAGTCCTCAGGATAATCTAATTTGTAACATCTGTCCTTACCAACTCTTCTAGCTATCTCTTCAGCCATTGCCTGACCTGACTTGTCGTTATCCATAGCTATAACAACCTTGTCACACAGTTCTAATTTCTTCTTGGCATTCCAAATAAACTTAAATTTCCCGTCTTCATGTGCATCTATCTTGCCATCAACCACTTTCATTACTGCTCCATGTGGTATCGAAACAACAGATTTGTACCCCGCCTCGATAAATGAAAGTGCATCCATTTCCCCCTCGCAAATAATAATCCAATCGTTAGTCTCAACATTATCTATATTGAAAAAATTAACCGCTGATCCCTGAGAAGAAAATCCCTTACTTGGAAACGACCTCAGCTTTGCAAATTCAGTATTGCCCTTGTTGACATACGGAAAAACCAAACAAGGCATCTCTTTTTTCTCTGATGCAATGTAATGTTTTTTAAATTTTACCCCTACTATTTTTGCGGTATTTTCTGATATCCCTCTGCTTTTTAAATAATCTATACTGCCATTCTCAACTGATAAATCATCCCATCTTTTGTCTACAGCATGAACCACATTGCTCCTCCTTATCAGCCTAAAGTTATTATCTCCAATTTTTACAGACCCGTTTTGATTGCAATGCCAACAATTATAAATAACAAGACTGCTATCTACTTTTAATGACATTGTTTTCTGATCTTTTTTCTTTCGCTTATGCGAACAAAAGGGGCAGTTAACCTTGTGTTGACCGCTACCTAATCTGAGGGCATTAGCCCTGATGTTTGATGCTAGTTCCATGTTTTCTCCTTACGCAATTTGAAAAAGATAGTGCCATAAAAAATAATCGTCAATGAAAAAAAATATTATTTTTATAAGTTTGGGAACTAAATACTTTCTTTCTCATACGCCCCATACTTGCCCATGTACTCCAAAAGTTAATTTTAACTTCTACTAGTATTACTAGTTATAACTAGTATATATATAACTAGTTTATATTATATATATTTATAACTAGTTCTTGTTATAACTAGTAGGGGGAACTTCTATTTTGAATTGTCTTCTTCAACTTCTCGCCCAAGTATCTAGCAACGATAGGTTTACTGTTTGCAATTTCAAATAAATATTTTTTCAGTCTACTCGCATTTAACTCTGCCATATCGCAAACCTGATCATAGTCATCGCTGATAATCCACTCAGCCACAGATAGCTTTTCTTTTGCAGTCCCTAAATACAAATCAGAAATCGCTTGGCACATCACATGTTTCCAGAGTCGACACTCTGACATGAGTTCTTGGTCTTTCTCTATCCAATCCCCAATATATATACTTTTGTTTAACTTGTCTGTCGTTAGCATATATCTTTCCTTGCATACAATCCAAGATAACACTCTCATCTAGATCAGGTCTTCTTGAAGAGTAATATATAACTAACTCTACTTTGACATCTTTTTCAATAAGATTTTCTAATTGTGGGCATTGAAGAGCAAAAATCTTTTCGTAATTTCTAGCTTTATCTGATTTTATCAGGGCGGGTCTTTTGCCAAATGTAACTATTTTTCTTGAGTTTGACTTACTTGCGGGTTCGCCCTCGATAATAAAATTTATTTTTTTTTGGGTTTCTGTTGACATAAATTGGTATTCCTATTATCTATAAAAGTGCGTAAGGAGAAATGACATGAAAATAACCAATAACTTTGGTATGCCACAACCTTTTGTGGACTTTGCCATAAACGACAAATACAGTAAAGGTAAAGCTGACATATCTGTCACTACCTTAATCGATAGCCCCAAGATAAGATTAATGAAAGAAAAGCATGATCATCAGATAGAGGTGGATGCGGTTGATATGGTTTGGGCATTGTTTGGTACTGCGGTGCATTCAGTTCTAGAAAATTCAAAACAATCAGAAGATAGCATAACAGAAGAGAGATTGTATTCTACTGTTAGTGGTTGGGTTTTGTCAGGTGCGGTTGATAGGCAAGAGATAAAAGACGACAAAATAACCATAGTTGATTACAAGGTTACGTCAGTTTGGTCTGTAATATACGGAAAGCCTGAGTGGGAAAATCAATTAAATTGTTATGCCTATTTGGTAAATGACAAACATGCTTTCAATAAAAGCAAAGTAACTAATCTTAAAATATGTGCAATCTTGAGAGATTGGAACAGAAGAGACGCAGAGAGAAAAGAAGACTATCCAAAAGCACCTATAGTTTTTGTTGATATACCTTTATGGGATCACGAAAAAGCATCAAAATATATAATTGACAGAATGGCTTTACATCAAGAGGCACAGATTTTGGCTGATGTTCATGGGGATTTAGGTCTTTGTAGTTCTGAAGAAATGTGGAAAAAGAACGACACATGGGCAGTAAAGAAAAAAGGGCAGAAGAGGGCATTGAGAGTTTTAGATAGCGAAGAAGAGGCTATCAAATACATTGAATGGCACAATGAAACGGACAAAGCATATGCCAAAAAAACTCATTTAGAAATTGAATTTCGTGGTGGCGAGTACACACGATGTGGCAACTATTGTTCAGTTGCTGATTTTTGTAACCAATATAAAGGAAGATCGATATGACAGAAAAAATAAAGATACCTAAAAGAGTTGTTAGGAAAGTTAAAAAAAGTGGTCTTGTAAAATTAAAGCCTAGAGTAATAAGCGAAAGACCAAAGGATAGGTCTTTAATAGCAGAGCATATTGCAGAGGCTACAGGCAAAGCAAATGCAGTAGAGAAAAATATTTTCATAAGGGCATATCTTTATGTAAGTAATGCATGGAATAATTTTATTAATAAAATGTTTGGTATGTAGGGGATTAAAATGAAAAGCAATATACCTGATAAGGTTGTAGAAACCTTAAAAGAAATAGGAATGAACCACACAGATGCGGGATGGAACTGTCACGGAACTTATGTTCTTTTACATAAGGCTTTGGAAAAAGTTGCGGTGGCTCGAAACATTAAGTTTGATGCCCCTCAAATATTAGAAAATGACAGTAGCAAAAGAGTTGTTAGTCTAATGGTCATGGGTCATATGGGCGATAAGTCAGAATGGTCTATAGGCGAGGCATCCCCGTCAAATAATAAAAATAGCTATCCATATGCTATGGCTGAGAAGAGGGCTAAGGACAGAGTTATACTAAAATTAGTTGGTCTTCATGGAGACGTATATGCAGAGGATGAGGCTGACAGTTTTAAAGAGGAACGACCTGAGGAAATAAAGGGCGGTACTAATGAAACTCAAGATAAAGATAATCTGCCTAAAGCAACATTTATAAATTTAGATAACACTAAAGAAACTATAAAAGGCATAGAGTTTATTAAAGAAGTCTTCATTCAGTTTTTACCAAGCAAAACTAGTAGAGCAGATATAGTTGGCTTTTGGAAAAGCAATAAAGAGGCACGGGAAGTTTTAGAAAACCTATCCCCAAAGGACTACGAAGACGTAGAAAAGGCTTTCAAGAAGAGAGCAGAAGAAATTGTCAATGATAAAGGAGAAGATAATGGACAATAATCAATATCCCGCAACGGGTGGGCTATTTGCCCAAAGAGAAAAAAGGTCAGACAAAAGTCCTGATTACTCAGGAATGCTTTCATTGGAAATGGAAGTTGTTAACGACATAATAAAACAAAAGGAAGAGGGCATAAGCCAACCTAAAATTAATTTAGTTGGTTGGAAAAAGATGAGTAAGGCGGGTTCTCCTTATTTAAGAATCATAGGGAATGTTGAAAGAGAAAGACAAGAGCAACAACATGGCTACACTAAAAGCAATGCCCCTCAGCAACAACAACAATCATCATCTAGTGCTATATTAGATGATGAAATACCATTTTAAGGGAGAGTTAAATGGAAGAAGAAAATAAAATTGCTAATGTCCATTTTGAAGCAGTCAAAACATCCATGATGCAAGACAAAAATGGAACGAACATACGTTTAACAATACATCCAAATGATGTCCCTGAGGCTTTGCACAAAGATTGGATTGGCTCAAGATACATGGTTGCTATGGTTAAGCTTAATGAAGATGGCACACCTGATGAAAGGCAAGAAAATGACAAAGAAAAAGTCGGAGAATAATGCTGATATTCAATCAGACTATTTGACTTTAGATGGTGTTGCTAATTATCTTTCTATAAGTCGAATGACATTATATAACATAATCAATGATGAGAACTCTACTTTCCCAAAAAGTTTTGAAATAATTAAGTCTGAAAAGAACAGACCTAAAAGACTTTATAAGAAATCAGACGTAATTGCTTGGTTAGAAAAAAGTCCTAGAAGTTAAATTAAACTTATGGCTAGGTCTTTATATGAAACTTCACAAGATAGAAGATCAGAAAAACAAGTTCTAGACTATGTCTCAAAATGTTGGGGCATAGTCTATCACAAACTTCCAATGTCCTATAAGTTAGATTATTCTATGTATCGATCAGAATTGCTGGTTGGCTGGGCAGAAGTAAAATGCAGAACACATAATTTTGGAACATTCCCAACATACATAATATCACTAGCAAAAGTTTTAGAGGCTAGGAGATTAGGAAAAGAAACAAATACAACTCCAATACTATTGGTGTCGTGGCTAGATGTATTAGCTTATTTGGATTTTTTTTCCCCTTTCACCATCAAGCAAGGTGGTAGATCAGATAGAAACGATTGGCAAGATCAGGAGCCAATGGCACACTTTGAATTAAAATATTTTAAAAGAGTAGGAGAAATAAATGAGACTAGCAGATGGGTTTGAAGATGCGTTTGTAGGCACAACTATAAGTGCCTTCGGTAGAAAACAAGTGGCGATATATGATTACGATAAATGCATATTAATACTTATGCATGACAATCATATGAAAGAAGATGATGCCATAGAATATTTTGATTACAACGTAATTGGGTCTTGGGTAGGCGAAGATACCCCCATATACATCAATCAGCATACAATTTTAAACATAGAAGATTATTTGGAGGATCAAGATGAAAGCTAAAGATAACGTAAACAGACCTAGCCACTACAGAAAAGGAAAGGTTGAATGTATAGACGCAATCAAAAGTGCTACGGGAGATGGCTACCAATTTTACCTACAGGGGAACGTCATCAAGTACATGTGGAGATTTAATCATAAGAATGGGCTAGAGGATTTGCAAAAGGCTCAATGGTATCTCTCAGAGTTAATCAAACTAAAAAAGAAAAAATGATAGTATGATAGTAGTTGGTGCAAGATGGTCGCTTTTATACTTATTTATATGATCCCTAGATCGAAGACCATCTTAAACCAATGTTAGAAAATGTGGCGGAGGCTGCGTAAAAAAATGTATCTAGAAACCCAAACTTTTAGCTACATCTTGAACAAGCATGTTTAGATAACGGCTGCAGTATAAATTACTTACTATATTGCAAACTTTTAGACCTAAAAGTTAAAATTAACTTCTAGCCTGCCTTTTTATATCCCGCAGACCTCATAAGAATAAGACCCATTTGCTGAAGCTCGTTTATCTTATCTCTTCTAATTCTTATAATTTTTCTTTTTGTATTCTCAGGTATTTGTGGATTTCTTTCAATCTCTTTTATCTGCCTTTGCATCCTATTTCTTGCATTATCTATGGCTTTCATTCTTCCAACTATACTTATTTGTTTCTTATTATTCTCGTAGATAGATGCGACTGCTTCTTTATCCCCAGACCTCTTTGCCATATCTAGTTGTGCTATTAACGTAAATAGGTCTTGTCTGTTATCTAAATAATTACCCGTGTCTGCTCTTGGAGACGGAGTTGTTATAACCTTTCTTGCTAAAGGTATACTGTTTATTAGACTGCCTTCAAAGTCTCCTTGTAGTGCATCGTATATGTCTACGGGAGCTTCAAGGCTTCTCATCGCAAATCTTCCTGCCCCACCCGTAAAAGTTCCAAACCAATACTCTATAATGTCAGGCGACATATCTATTAGTCCGCCTTTTATATCGTCTCCACCAGTTAAGCTATTAACACTAGAAGCTATTGTCTTAGCTATAGAACTAGTATTAGACCAATATTGAGAACTGTTTGCTTTTGCTACAGATGCGTAGGTAGGCGATTCTTTGTAAATAGGATCGCCTTTGTAATCCTCATTTATTCCTACTGATATAAATGGGTCAAATACTGTAGGGGCTGCGAAGTTTAAGAAGTTATCATAAGCACCTATAGGACTAATGCTTTCAACAGTTGTTCCAACGATACTCCTCATTGCTTCGCCCGGGGTGTATTCGCCTCTGCCCATCCTACTCAAACTTCTACCAAAATTAACTGCCATATTAAGACCATAAGCCATTGGGATTGTTATATGCTTGTCGCCTGTAAGACCTAAAGTTGGTACAATTATATTGTGTTCAAGTATATGTCTTGGTATCTCATCATAATCACTAATACCATCTTCGTCTTCATCTCCAGAAAATAGTCCGTTAATAGTATCTTGCATAATGCCGTACACCATTAATCCCGCCCACATTTTTCTTACTTTGGATGATCTAGTAGCCGCGTTAACAAGTGCCATAGAACCTTGTAAAGAAGCATTATAAAATAAATACATGCTATTCATTACTGCTTTATTCTCTCCGCCTTTCGCAAAGTTAACAGTGATGTTCCTCGCTGCCAACGCAGCTCTTGACTTAGACACGCCTCTATCACGAAGTGATTTATACAAAGATACCCTGACACCATTCTCAACTGCAGTATTTGCATTATCTAACATAGATAGCAGTGATCTAGCATTCTTACCTACAAATTGATTTCTATTTAATCCTAATTTTTGTTTAATACCACTATCAGATATATCTCCTATTATATTATCAATATTATCTATCTGATCTTTAACATCTCCCATTTGGTTAGTGGCATTCTTTCCACCAGCAGAAACAAACTCTTTATATATATCTGTCCATTTGTTCACTGCATTTTTATCAAATAATAATTTACCAATACCTATAACTGCTGAAGGAGTTCCTTTCATTACTTCTTTAGTAAAACCCTTTTCGTCATACTCTTGTGCATTTATGCCTGCCGTCTCAAGGTCTCTTGCAAAGTTTGGAATAACAAATGACGGGTTATAGGTTGTATTTACCGCAGATAGAAATCTGTTAAACTTTCCCATGTATCTAAATATTGCGGCATTTTGTTGTGGTGTTAAAGCGCCGTTCATAGACTTAGCTATTCTTGGGTCTTTTATAAGAAAATCTCTCTCTACTCCATTTTCTTTATATGTAAAAATATTTTCTGGCTTTACTCCTCTTTGATTTCTTTGCTGACTGTTTAGATTTGTTATTTCTTCAGCAATCTCTTTCATTTCTTTTGCAAGAGAGTCGTTTATAGCCATACTGCCATCAGGTTGTTCTTCAAGGCCCTCAACAAGCCTACCAAAAGATTGTCCTACTTTATTTCTTTCGCCTCTGTCTATAGAGTTATTATTTTGTGCCATCAATGATGCAACAATATTTTCAGCATAATCGTTTATGCCTGCTCTACCTCTTGCTGATTTATCTTCCCTACCTTTTGCTCCAAAAAAGTTAGTAAATACTCTCTTCCTTCCGTACTGACTATCTAATATAGACTCAACTTCTATGTCGCTGTCGCCTTGAAGCGGTACATAAGAACCATCAGTGTAAATAATAATAGGAGGTTGTCTGTTAGGGTCTCTTGCATCTGCCGGTAATAAACCTGCCTCTATACGTCTATCTATAGTGTCTTCATTTATTTTTCTAGCAAACTCTCTTATTTCTTCAAATTTAGCAATTTCTGTTTTATCTAAACTATTATACCAATCAATAATTTGATCAGCCTCAGTGCCAGTCATTCCTGATCCTGTGACTGTTTTGCCTCCAGTTTTTTGCTTTATATATGCGTTTCTTTGTCTTGCATGAAATGCGTATAAAACGGCATCTGTCATAGCTAATTTTTTACCAACATAATCTTTTTCAATACTGTCGTAAAATCCAGTAGAGCCTGCTGAACCTTTTATGTCTCTTAATTCTTGTATTTTCTCTTCACTAATATTTAATGTGTCCATTACATTAATCATAGGCTCGAATAACTCTTCTTGTACTTTAGTAACCTTATCTCCTACTATTCCTGAATAGTTAGCCTCTTGCATATAAGAGTCCATAGCATCTGTTATAGTAAAGCCATTCTTTCTTAACTCGTCTATCATAGACCCAACGGGTAACATGGCATCTTGAAAATATGTAAGTATTCTCTGGGCTCTTGCCTTAGCAACATCTTCTTCATAAAAAACACCCAAACCTTTAGCTATGAATTTAGACAAATTATCATAAGTCATATTCTGAGCTTTTTGATTCATGTCTTGAACAAACTCTTCTGAGTTAGGGCTTGTTGTTTGTGCTGGGTTAGAGCTAATAGTAGAATATTTAAACTTATCTTTTATTGCTGTATTCTGTGGCTTGGTAAAAAAAGTTCTAACTTGATATAAAGACCTCCACTCATATTCTCTTGGAGCAAAAGCTTGGGCAACGTTATCAGCAAAACTCTTTGGAGAAACTTTCTTTACTGATTTAAATCCTTTTGGCTCAAATTTTAATGAAAGAACAAGAGTTCTTTCTTGAGGCTTTATCTCTTGAGGTCTAGGATTTTGTCTTGTCCAAGGCTTCCCATATTTGTCTTTTGACATAGAAGAGCCGTCTGGAAATCTGCCATTTGCATTAGGTATCATCTTCACAGGCAACGCTAAAGGAGCATTGTCCCACTCAATTCTAATGTCATTATTGCCTACACCACCATCAGGAAAAACTCTTATACCATAATCTTTAGGTCTTCTTATAGAGCCATCTTTATAAAGACCCTCTGATATATCTCTGTTGTATTTTCTGTATTCTTCCATTGTATCAAATAGTAAATTTAATGGATCACCATCAATAACAGTGTGGTATTTTAGTATACTTTCAGCGTGAGTAGGCAGCTTAATGCCATCCTCATTAAATCTTTCTCCAAAAATATGTTGATAACCATATCCACCATATTTACCTTTTCTATTTTCTAAAGGAAAATGATCTCCTTGAGGCACAACAACTATTTCATTTACGCCGTTCATAGTCTTTGCATAACCATATTGATTTGGATTTCCATATGGATAAGATGGTTTATATTTATATCCGCCTAATCCTGCAGTTTTTCTGCCTAAAAATCTTTGAGGCAGTCTTATTGGATAGTTAGGGTCATCTAAGGCTCTTGGATTTCCTGCTATTTGAGAATATTTATAATCTAAACTAGCTTCTTCAAGTCTAGAAGCTTCTTCTGCAGGTAAATTTTCATAAGGATCAAAGTCAGGGTCTACTGGGAGAGCTTCTTCTTTTTGTTCTCTTTCAATAATTGAATCATCGCCTTCGCGAAGTTGTCCATCTCCTCTTCCGGCACTGATTCTACTATAGACTCTAGTTCGCTCTGCTTCGGGGAGTGTATCTGAGATTTCTCCATTTTCAAATCCTTTCAATTTTAATAAATATATTGCTCCATCAAGATAGTCATTGTCATCGCCTGTGCCCTTTGAAACACCCTGCTTCTCAAAAAACCTCTTCTCTGCGTACCATAACAATGCTTGAAAATCTGCATTAGTAATTTTAATTCCAGTATCTGCTTCTAATATAGCTCTTGCTCTATTTACTATTTCTCGCATAGCGGCTCTATCAGCCGCGCCTCTTGGAGCTTCTTGCTCTTGCGTTTGTGTATTATTAAAATGTGTTTCAGTAGCTAATTGTAATTCTGATTTGTCAGGCAGTTTAGTGCCAAATCTCATATTGCCTGCTTGGTATCCTTCACTTTCAAATTCTTTTCTAAAAGATTGATACTCCTTAACAAATTGTTCAGAAAAAAGTAAAGCATTATTTGCATTAGTTATATCCATACTCAATGCTTCTTGAGTTCTGTCTATTAGCTCTCTATCTAATTCTGTTAATTCATTATCAGTAGGCTCTTCGTTTTGTTTTGCGCTTTGTTTTCTTCCATCAAGAGCCAATAAAACTCTTTCTAGGTTTCTGTCTAATGTTTTTTGTGTAGGTGGTTTTTTAAATACGTCACCAGTCAATCTGTTTATGGCTCTCATAAACCATATATCCATTGTCAAGTTATCGTAATTTCCTCGTAAGTTTTGATAAAAGCCATGTCCTATCTTAGGCCCTATTACAAAAGCGCCCGTAACTGGCGTGTTGGCTGATTCTCCACCTGATATCGTAATTTTTAATTCTTTTACAAATTGATTTTGTTTTAATTGACTAGGAGTTGTTTCCATGTCCATAAAATCTATAAATTCTTGAGTTGATACTCCATTATCTTTCATTGCATTATAAAATAAAAATGCTTTTTTCATTGCAGATGATCTCTTGCCCCAGCCTTTTTTAGGAAATCTGCCGTTTGTAGATGCTTTCCATGCAGCATATTGTTCTTCAGCATGTTTAAAATTAAATAATACGCCCATGCCATTTGATGTAACTGATAAAGCAAAATCAAAAGCTAAGTTTGCATCTTTATCTGTTAATATTTCAGGATGTATAATTGATACGGCTTTTTTAGCAGCTTTTAACGTTTTGTCATACCAGCCAATGGCATTATCGCCTTGCTCTAAAGCTTTTTCAGCTTCAGCCGCCATCATAATGGCTACGTTTTCCCTAGCTTCTTCTCTTTCTACGGCTTTTTTTGAATGAATATCAAATACTATACCGCCTCTTTTAATTTGATGATTGGCAAGAGCATCTAATTTAAGAACTTTATTAGCTACAGCTATATTAGCTTTTGTAGGATCAGTTTGATACTCAGGTTGAGGTAGGATATTTCCTTTTTTATCATATTCATTAACAATAGTGCTATCAATTAATGGTCTACCATTTGGATCAAGGGTAGATTTAGCTCTTGCTATAGATGAATACTTTTTATCTATTTTTTGCTCGGCAGAACCTCTATCCCTTGCCTTTGAAAATTCTTCAGCAAGTTTTCGTATATCTCTTCCACTGATTGCTCTGGCTTCACTACTGTAAGTACCGGCATTTTTGAGTCCTTCGACTCCTTCTGGTGTTTGGATTTCATTAAACTCTCCTAAATCAAATATTGCTAACTGATTACCTTCTTCAGCAACATAAAGAGCCTCATTGAGGTCTTCTATAACCATAGTTGCATCTAAATAATATATTCCATCTGATGCCCATCCACCAGCATATAGTTTTTTACCAGATATTTCTGTCATTAATTTTAAGTTTTTAGCAAATTGCATTACATCATCAAGAGTAAGATTTTCTGCTCTTATAACCATTTCAGCTTCTTTTACTGGGGCCACAGCAAAGCCTTTGTTAGGAACTTCTAATGTATCTGGGTCTACAGTAAATCCATCAGGATTATCTCTTATAAAACCTAACAATCTATTTTCTAATGATTGTGGCTTATTTGATATTTTAGAGTATTTAAATTGTTCTTTGCCTTCAAACACAGGGTTTTTAGCTAGTACAAGTGGTCCAACTTGTATAACACGCTCCGCTGAAACAACTGGTTGTGTTGTTGTTCTATCGTAAAAATAAGAATGTCTTTCAGGATCAAAGCCAACTTGTATAAATGTAGGATCATTCATAGCGGCTTGAGCTTCTGCAAAAGAATTATCAGGAGTTGTTTGAACTAAATCACCAGAAATTGTAGCATAAGGAGATTTTGTCATTCTTTTAGCTTTAGTAATATCTCCTGTTTCTCTAAATTCAGCACCAAATGGCTTTCTTCTAGCTATATCTAATCCTTTATTTTGATCTGCTTCAGACATTGTAAAGTCTGCATTTGTTATTATAGCAGTAGATTCATGTGATATAGCTTTCCCTGCCATATTATGTATAGTTGGAACCCATGTGCCTTTTGTTGTGTAAGCTGGAATATCCAATCTTAATTTTATTCTTGTTCCTTCAGGTATTTCTTGTAATTTGTTTATAATTGCTTTTTTCTTTTCTCCAGCTAAAGCCTCTCTCATTTCATTAATTGTTGCAGGAGCAGGAACAGTTTCATAAGGAACTATAGGCTTTACATCATTAACTAACTTATCATATTGTGCGTAGTTTATTTTGCCTTGATATAATTTTTCAGAGGCTTCAGTTAGGGCATCTATTCTTGTTGTTACATCTTTAAATGATTGTTTTATTCTTTCTGTGTTACCTAGCTCAGGTCTTATGTACCCGGCAGCTATACCAGCGGTAGAGTATTTTGTTAAACTTCTAGCAGACTTTGGAACAGATTGTTTTCTTTTGATTTCAACTTCTGTTTTAGTTGAAAGAATGTTTGCAAATATTTGATTTGACTCAGTAAATCCAGCATCATAATTGCTAGTAAATATTGCTTTTAAGAATCTGATTATCTTATCAAATATACTTTTTGGCTTTGCAACAACTTTTAATTTACCATCTGCGTAGTCACGAAACATTTCTGCTACGGCTTCTTCTTGTATTCCTTCTTCAGTCAATCCTTGGTCTTTATAAAGTGCGCTTGCTCTTTCCATATAAGAATATTCTTTTTTAACAAACTTACCTTTTTCTAATCCAACATACTTCCTCTTTATGGCCGCCTTAACGAGGATGTCATATTCTGCATCTGTAAACGCTCCCATGTTTTTAAGAGCGTGTATAATCTCATGGTTCATAACGCCAGAAAGTTTTTTTGTTAACTGAGCCTCTGTAAGATTAGGATCATACAAATCCATCGCCAGTCCAATAATACGTTTTCCTTCAGGGGTAGAGCCAAAATAACCTTCTAACGAAGCATCTTCTTTGCCATATTGGTTAGAAATAATAGATTCGCCTTCTAATCTAATATCGCCAAGACCCATATCATTTAATTGTTGCTTTAAATTATTAAGCACAGAAGTTAATTTTAACTTATAGGCATCTGTATATGGAGATTTTGAGGCTTGATCTGATGTTCTTTTAGATGTGTAGTCAGGAATAACGTCTTCAGATTTTACCTGCTCTGTTTTTTCTGTCTTAGCTTTCTCTGAGGCCGACTCTAATGCATCGGCTTCATTTTTTAGTGCCATGTATTCTATAGCTAAATTATCTATCTCTTCTTCTGACATAGCTTTATTCTGCAGGTTCAGTATTTCTTTACCTCTTTGCTTAATAGCTTCTGACTTGGCTTTAATGTCTAACGCTCGTTGATCGGCCTTTACATATCTACCTTTTTTATCTTTTAAAACAACTCCATCTTCTTCCAATAACTTTAAATAAGTATCAACATCTGTATTAGTTATTTTAATTGATCCACCAAAACTATCGTTCAATGCTTTTCTTAAAGTATTTTTATTTAACTTGCCATTAACAGCAAGGTCTTCCACTATTATTGAAGCTTCTTTGTTTTTTGAATCCACTTCTTGATCTGTCATTTGGTTTTCTTGACCAGATGGAGAGTAATAAATATCTTTTTCTTGTTCAGTTAATATTGGTTTTTGTTTTGCTGTCTCTCGTCTTGCAGCTGAAGCGCCTATAGTATTTTCTAATTCATCAATAGATACATCTGCGCTTGGATCAGCTCCACGCATTTGTCTACGTTGTGCAATTCTTAAAGCCTCGTCTTTAGGTAAGTTTTGCAATGAAATATTATTTAATGGCTGAGTGGTTTCTCTAGCGGCGGCCATAGTTGCTGATGCACTTTTCTCTCCTCTAGTCCTTAAGTCCTCTATAGCTCTTGGTGCTATAGACTTTTCTATCTTTTGACTAGGCCCTTGAAGGAGACGTTGCTCTTGTGTTTCAGGTATGTCTTTCTTAGGTCCTTCTAATAGCAAAGTAGGCTTCAAAGACTCGGCATAATTTTCATAATTCTTTTGACGTTGTGTAGCTTCTCTATTTAAGTTTTTAAGGTCTTCGTCTAGTTGCATTCCTTTTTTATAAAACTTATTTAACTGCCTACCTCTAACGCTATCTACAATTAAGTTTAAAGCAGCACCTGCACCACCACCGTATACAGCATCATCGTAAGCACTTTGTCCTACCTCAAGGTCAGGATTATATAAACCTTGCTCAATCAAATCTTGAACAATTCCAGCACCTAGTTCTTGCGCCCCCTCTGCAATACCAGCACCAAAGGATCTTTTTAATTTACCACCTATCGTCATTAATGCTTTATCTATATCGGCTTTAGGAACCTTTTTGAGTATTCTCATTGTAGTGCCAAGTGTTCTGAACATAGGAGCAAAAGGCAATGCCTCGGTTGTTCCTAACAGTGCACTTAAACCAACTGCATCTCTTTTAGTTTGTTCATCAATTTCACCACCATTCTCAATAAAATTAGCCATTCTATTTAATTGATCAGATGTTTGTAAAGCTGCACCTTGCGTTGCCATCGTTCCTAAAGCAGATGCTCCAGCTACTCTTGCTCCAGCGCCTAATAAAGAGGCTCCTTTAGCCACAAATGTTCCGGGAATAAAGAAAGAAAGCAATGAACCAGCAGCTTGACCTGATTTACTTGATATACTTTCATTCATATCAAAAGTATCTTGTAAGCCTAACGCTGCTTCATTAGACCAGTTTTGAGCAGCTTTACCAAAATCAGTAGAGCCTATATCATAGCCACCAACATATTCTCCTAATGCAGATATACCTCCGGGAATTTGAGCTAGACTAGATAAAAATCCTCCAGCAGTAGACTTACCAAAAGTTAGTAATCCGCCTTCATCTTCTTCGGGCGCAGCGGGGACTTCTTGATTATAATTTCCATCAGTAGAAATATAGTTTTGAATCTTATCAAATTCTTCTTGATTAGGTGTTTCACCTTCTATTTCAAAGTCATATAGCTTCCCAGATAAAGGACTAATCGTAGAGTACATTCCCATTTAAGATGCCTTTTGTGTTGACGGTAACTTTCCTACATTAATTGAAGGCCTTGGTCTTATCTTAGCCTCTCCAAATAATTGACTTTTTTGAAATTCTAAATCTTTTATAGATTCTCTTAACGCTGCTATTTCATTTTTCTGTTCTTCGCTTGGAGAGTTATACGAATCTTTCATAATATCTGAAATTAATTTTTCTTTAGATGATATAGAAGTGCTAAAGCTATTCAAAGCTTGTATAGCACCAGATCGAGTTAATTTTCCTTTAGCTCCAGCGGCTATTCTAGCTTGTTGTATCTTGCTGCGCGCGTTAAGGATGTCGGTAATACCTTCTTCGTATCTTTTATTAGCTGCATTAAAAGCATCTAGACCCTGCATTCCACCTTCACCAATAGCACCAGCTAATGTTGGCTTCTCAGATGCAAGTATGCCTAAACCAGCTTGAGCAAGTGCCATGTATTTATCAAAGTTTCTGCTCTTATCTAATCCAGCCTGTCTTTTAAGAAGCTCTTCTTCTATTGATAACGTTTTATTTTCATCGCCAGAAGTTAAATTTAACTTTGGCTGATTTTTATTTTCTGTTTGATTTATTATTGCATCATTTAAACCTTGATCAATACCTTCAGCGTCTATTGTTTCTTCTTTTTCTTTCTCATTATCTAAAGTTGCATCAGTTGCAGGACTAGATAATGCTCCTAACATCCCGAATGGATTTCTTTTTTCAATTCTTCCCATAACAGTTTCTAAATCTGGATTTAATGCCTCTGATATGTATGAGCCAAATTTAGATAAATAACTTTCTTCATCAGGCAATCCATCCTGCGCTCTTATAACCCCACCTTCTGCAAATCTTCTCGCCTCTGTCCCAAAAGGTTCATTTATTCTTGCGCTTGTAAAATATTTATCTCTTCCATTCCTTAACACTGCTGGTTCTGGTCTAGCCATACCTTTACCACCAAAACCTATTTGTGTTGGAGGGCCTCTATATCCGGGTCTAGGAAACGCAGGCATAGGAATGGTAGGTCTAGGAACAATTCCGGTCTGTATATTCCCCATATTATTATTTAAATCAATATTAAACTTTTGCTCTGCTTCTTGTTGCACACCATCTAGATAAGGATCTATCTCTTGACCCATACTGTTTCTTATCTCATTACCAAACTGCATTAATCCACCAGAAGCCATCTTCATAGGCGCACTTGTGCCTACACCTTCTGACACTGCACTCTGAGGAGCCATTGCTTCAGGCATACCCATCATGCCTTGTTGAGGCACACCTGCTGCAGCAACGGCTTCTTCTGCTACTGTAGGTTGGTTTTGTGCTTGTCTAGCTTCTAAGTCACCCTTAACTCTTTTTCTTCTGTTTAGTTCAGATAAAACAAGAAACTGTGGTGTAGTTCCACTAGGTTGTTGCATTTCTTTTACAAGTTGATCTTGAGAGAAATTTTTTAAGTCATCTTGAACTTGTAATAGATTCATCATTATCCTGTTATCCCTTTATATAAACCAAGACCAGCTATACCTGTTCCTAACAAGTCTTGGAAAGGGTCTCTGTTTTGTAGCTTGGTTGTCTCTGTAGACGGTTGAACTGGAACACCTCTTAATATTGAAGACAAGAATGTAAGGTCTTCTCTTGGCATATCTCTTTGCCTTACAAAATCTTCATATGATAAGTCTAATCCTGCTTGCTCCCTAGCCATTCTATCTTTTGATATCTTTTCTAATAATTGAGCTGACTCTATATCACCTGCTCTAGCTTTTTCACCAAGAGCAGCAAGTTGAGCAGATTGCCCAGATAAGCTTTCTGCTGCAGATAAGCCCATCTTCTCTGCCTGCGCTCTTGCATCTCTGTCTGCGCCAAATTGTTGTTGTGCTTGCTCAAATGCTTTCTGTTGTCCTGTTGCCTGTATATCTGCAAGTTGTCTTTGTAGACCTTCACCTGCAAGTGCTTGTTGAACACCTTGTCTAGAGCCACCAAATGCACCAGCTTGATTAGCTGCAAAGTTACGATCAGCTTGACCTCTGTTAAAATCTAATACAGCTTGATTTTTTTGTACATCTAATACGTTTTGTAAATATGGAGACATATATTTTTGAGCTTGTGCAGAATCAAAATCTTGAGACTGATATCCCATACCAGATAAAGCTCTATTCATACCTGCAGATGTACCTGCTTGTGCAGTGTCTAATCCAGCTATGCCACCTTCTGCAGCTGATCTTGCCATCTCTCTTGATCTTGCAGTATCTGTATTCTCATCAGCAAGTCTTTGTCCTTCATATGGAGTATATTCACGCTTAGACTCAGCTTCAGCCCTTTTCATCATGTCAATGGCATATGGCTCAAAGTATTTAGGTAAATTACTTTGTACTATATTTTGCTCTGTTTGTTGTGGCGGTGCCTTAGAACCTTTACCCATTATCTATCTCCATTTTGTAAGCAATATAATCTGGCTCCCAGTTATATCTTTTTAATACTCTACCCCATGCTTTTCTACCATAACCCTCTAAAGCACAACAGTCACAGTCTGTAGCAAATTTTGTTAATTTTTCCATAGCAAGTGGCATCCATTCAGCCATTCTATTGCCACCTATCCAATCCATAGCTAAAGATTTCTTGTTAGGATATGCAATTACTCTTGTTGTTATACCAGCTACCACTTTGTTTCCTTCTAATTCTTTGTCTATAGCAAGCCATAAACTATAAGTGCCATTCTCTATATCACGGTAAATATCATCTATGTGAAACTTACCATTACTTGTAGCAACTGCCTTTGCAAGCATCGAAGCTACATCCTGCCAAACAACGTCTAGAGCTTCTCTAGGTATTGCTGTAAAGATCATGCAGGTAACATCATCTCGTCAGGTATTGCAGGTGGCTGTGTAGTTCCACCAGTTCTTAATTCTCTAACTCTATCCATCATATCTTCTAACTTATTAGAGCCTGCATCAGACGAGCCGTTTCCTATACCACTAACAACATCAGCAGGAACAACAAACTCCCCGTCACTAAGTAAAACATCTTGATCACCTTCCATAGTAGCTGGAACCATGTCTGCCATACCGTCACCAGCACCTTCTATCTTACCATCTCCTTCTTGCGGACCAGCTGGAATGTCACCAGATTGAACTCTTGCTACAAGGTCTTGTAATGCCTCTTGACCAAACTGTGATACAAACTGTGCTAGTATTACTTTTTGTTGATCAGGATCGCTTATTTCGCCTTGTATAACGTCTATAGCACCACTTATTAGCTCTTTGTCATTCATGCCATCTTGAGTCATACCACCAAGGCCCATGTCCATAGGAGCCATACCCTCATCTTCTAGTGGGCCACCTTCTGCAAAGTTCTTTGCAATTCTATAATCAAACTCACCTTTTTTGCCTCCATCATAACCCATCTCAGGAAAGACTGACGTATTCTTAATAGGCATACCTCTTGGCATTTCAGGATCGTCTTCTTCTGGTTTTTTATATTCTGGCATTTGCATTGAGCTTGCAGCTAAACCACCAAGACCTGTTCCTATTGCCTCTGGCCTAGTTAAACCTTGCATAAATAAATCTCCAGACATTGTACCTGCTGTAGCTGGGCCACCACTTTGTGCAACTAAATCAGCATAATTCATACCACTTGGCAAACTAGAACCTATTCCTTCATTAATAACTGGAGCAGTTGGGTTACCGCCAAATGCACTTGAGCCGCCACCTATTTGACCGCCTAAATATCCACCAAGTCCACCAAGAGCTGCACTCTGTAATGCATCTTGTCCGCTACCACCTTGTAATAACGTTCCTATTCCTGTTCCTAAAGCAGATGCCATAAAGGCAGGCATAACAGTTGATGGTATTAATGAGGATGCTGCCATCCCTAAAATTGCTGGTAACATATTAGGCTCCTACTGCTTTCATTCTGCTTATTAATCTTTCTGCTCTATTAGGCACTTGCACTCTCCATTTTGAGTCATGCATCTCTTTTGATGCAGATTCCCAATCACCTTTATTTACAGCCAGTTTTAGTTTACTAAACTTTGAGAGTCTTGTGTACCCCAAATTATACATCATATTGCATAATATTAATTTTACTTCTTCTGGTAGCTTATAAAAATCTTTATATAACTTTTCACAATCTTCTATAGTTCCAATTATATCATCATTAAAACAGCTGTTTATACGCTTCCTGCTTACTGGTGTACCTACTGGCATACCATATTCTAGGTCTGTCTTTTTTACAAGGTGACCTATTCCAAAAGTTGGTAATTTTAAATGATCGAGATATATTTCAGGTACATTACCCTCGTCTGCTTCTATCTCTTCTCTTAATTGCTCTATATCCACGACTATCTCCCTTGTCTTTTTCTTAAACAGCTTACATGTTTGTAATAAAAATAATTACCTATTTTGTTAAAAAACTTTGATAACGTAAGCCAATGCCACAACATCATTTAGTTAGCCCCTTATATTTCTCAAAACTACGAAGCCCTCCCAATCCGAGCATTCCCATCAAGACCGTCATAAGTGAACCCATGTCAAAAGTTGGAAGCTCTGGTATTTCTACTGCTAAATACGCACATACAAACATAGTAACGGGCGCAAGCACGAAATGCCAACATAGAGCAATGCCACATGTCCAACCAATAAAGGGGCGCCATCCGGCAACAAAAATTGATTTATGTTTTGCTTCAGTTTGATTTATAGCTAACTGACCTTTAGCCAATTCTTGCGCATGATTCTCAGCCATCGTTGCCACCTGATGTGCCAACTTATTTTTCATATCTTTGTCTTCTATAAACTTACCAAGAAGATTAGATACAGGTCCTATTAACGCTGTGAGCATTTACATTCCTTCCCTTTAAACTTGCTGTCTATCCATACTTTGCCATAATAAAGCACAAATAACCAGACAGTAAATAAAACACCTTCAACATAACTTAGCTCATTCCAAGCATCTAATACCATGTTTTCCATTTTAATCTCCCTGCTGGTAGTTTTTTACATTGATATCTAAATGGTTTCCACAAAGGATATGACCTATTAACTTGTCTGCTAATAGCCAAAGCTCTTTGTTTACAATCAAACTCTGTTTCATAAGGCCCATATTGATCCTCTAATGTTACGCAACTATTAGGCGCTCCAATTACGCACATAGTTACCAAAGCTTTAAACATATTATAAAGCGCTTTGTGGCGTTCTATGTAAAGCAAACTCTTGTATGCTTGCTATAACATGCAATCTACCGCCTGTAGCTGCCGTTGCTTTTAATATATCTCCACTTTGTAATACTAAATCTCTTGTTAATAACTCTATTGATGTATTTGCTGCAACTGCTTTAACTTGAAACAAACTAAATGCTTGATTAGTAAGAGTCCCAGTTGAGCTTAATCCATCTCCAGTAATCGTTAATGTTATTGTATCTGCACTACCAGAATCATTAGATATTATTATACTGCTTACAATAGAAGAGTTAAAATCTGCATTAGAAGGCGCTGTATATACAGTTGTTTCAGCAGTTGTTGTTAAGTCAACTTTAGCGTTTGTAAGACCTTGAACATACTGTGGTATACCTACAACTAACATTATCTTCTTCCATCTGGCACCACATGTACTTGCGGTGTTCCTAATTTAAATTTTGTTCCTACAGTAGTGGACTCAACTCTAAGAGCAAATGTTCTGCCTCTAA